>MDTG01140449.1_pt1 | contig 13165 bp, 17 predicted proteins | sample 811421 | NCBI WGS metagenome assembly MDTG01 (sample SAMN05326645, study PRJNA326480) | marine metagenome | isolation source: seawater | place: Pacific Ocean: South East | collected 2011
CAAAAAATTTGGACATTCCGCCATATAGCTTTTTAAACGATACTACTATAAAAATAGGATAAAATGCAAAATAACAGAAAAGTTCATAAGTTTGGTAATCCAGTTTTAGATTGGATAGAATTCCGTTTGCCAATTATTTCATATTTTAAAAAAGAGTATGGCGATTATCCAATGCCTAAAAATTGTAACTACTTTTGGAGCTTTGGTGCACTTGCAACTATCACATTAGTCACAATGATTGTAAGTGGAATTTTTTTGGCAATGAATTATACACCCCATACAGATCATGCATTTGACAGTGTTGAAAGAATCATGAGAGATGTAAATTATGGATGGTTACTTAGATACATTCATTCTAATGGTGCATCATTCTTTTTTATTATTGTTTACATTCATATAGTTAGAGCCATGTATTATGGATCTTACAAATATCCTAGAGAACTAAACTGGATATTAGGAGTATTTATATTTTTGTTAATGATGGCAACATCCTTTCTTGGTTATACTCTTCCTTGGGGGCAAATGTCTTATTGGGGAGCAACAGTAATTACCAATTTATTTAGTGCTATCCCTATAGTTGGCGAAGGTTTAAAAACTTGGCTACTTGGTGATTATAATGTTGGAAACGCAACTTTAAATCGTTTTTTTGCATTGCATTATGTTTTACCTTTTGTAATTTTTGGAGTAGTTGCTCTTCACGTTGCTGCAGTGCACGTCCATGGATCTAATAATCCTGATGGGATTGAAATTAAATCTAAAAATGACTCTGTAAACTTTTTTCCATATATGCTTATTAAAGATACAGTTGCAATGTGTGCTTTTGGTGTAGCAATATCAGCCGTAATTTTTTTTGGTCCTAATTTGATGTCAGAGGTAGATAATTATATTCCAGCCGATCCTCTGGTAACCCCAGCGCATATAGTGCCTAACTGGTACCTTGCACCTTTCTATGCGATTTTAAGAGCAGTTCCAGACAAACTGGGCGGTGTTCTCCTAATGTTTGGAGCTATAGCAATTCTTTTTGTTTTACCTTGGTTAGATAGATCAAAAGTAAGAAGTTGTAACTATCGACCAATCTATAAATGGCTAATGATGCTTTTCTTTGTTAATTTCTTTGCCCTTGGCTACGTTGGTATGTTGCCTGCAGAGGGTCTGTATCTTCTTATAGCAAGAATTGGTTTACTTTATTATTTTGGTTTCTTTGTTATTATTACCCCATTTATTGGGTGGATTGAGAAACCAAATAAGCTCCCCCTAAGTATAAGCGATGTATACTCTAAAAATATTGAAGCCATTATGGGAGCTTCTGATAAAGGAATTCCGTCTCCAGCAATGCAAAAAGATACAAATTTATAATGTATAAAATATTTATTATTTTTTTAATAATATCATCAAACTTATTTGCTGCTGGCGGGTCAACTGAAAAAATGCCAAAACATGACTGGTCTTTTGATGGTATTACGGGAACATTTGATAGAGCTGCATTACAAAGAGGCTATAAGGTATATAGAGAAGTTTGTGCTGGTTGTCATTCAATGAGGTTATTATATTATAGAGACTTATTGGATATTGGCTTTTCTGAAGCTCAAATAAAAGTAATTGCTTCTGAATATACTGTGTTAGATGGCCCTAATGATGAAGGAGAAATGTTTGAAAGAAACGCAAGACCTGCCGATAGGTTTGTTAACCCATACTCAAATGATAATGAGGCCAGGGCTAATAATAATGGAGCATATCCTCCTGATTTGAGTGTAATTACTAAAGCAAGAAAATACGGAGCTGACTATATTTACAATTTACTTTTAGGTTATGTTGAGCCTCCGGAAGGAGTAGAAGTTGGAAATGGTATGTATTATAACAAATGGATGGCAGGTAACCAAATAGCTATGCCAGCACCAATTGTTGACGGTAGTGTTGATTACGATGATGGTACAGATAATAATGCAAAACAATTATCAGAAGATGTTACCACATTTTTAAAATGGGCTGCAGAACCAGAATTAGAAGAGAGAAAAAATCTAGGAATTAAGGTTATTCTATTTTTTATTATTTTAGGCACAATAGTGTATTTAGCTAAAAATCGCTTGTGGAGAGATGTTCATTAAACATTAAATAAAAAATTCATTACATCACCATCATTAACTATATAATCCTTTCCTTCTTGTCTTAATTTTCCTGCTTCTCTACTGCCACCGTCACCATTATATTGAACATAATTATCATATGATACAGTTTCAGCTCTAATAAAACCTTTTTCAAAATCAGTATGAATTTTTCCAGCAGCTTGAGGTGCATAGGTACCTCTATCAATAGTCCAAGATCTAGTTTCTTTTGGGCCACAAGTAAAATAATTTATTAAATTTAACAAATTATAACCTGTTTTTATTACCTTACTTAATGTGGTTTCATCTAAATTTAGTTCTTTAAGAAACTCTTTTTTTTCTTCACTTTCTAATTCAGCAATTTGAGCTTCAATTGAAGCAGAAATTAAAACTACAGGTTTATTTGATTTTTTAGCAATTTTTACTACTTCGTTTGAAAAAGAGTTACCTTTCTGTATTGAATCTTCATCAACATTACAAACATACATGGTTGGTTTTAAGGATATTAAATTCAATTGATAAATAAATTCTTTTTCCTGTTCATTAAATTGATTTATTTTTATATAATTGTTTTCAGACAAACTAATTATAACTCTTTCTATGATATCAAATTGATATTTTACAACTTTATCATTTGTTTTTAGTTTTTTCTCCAAGCTTATTTTTTTATTATTTAAACTTTCTAAATCCGCTAATTGTAATTCTAGATTTATTGTTTCTATGTCATCTATCGGATTAATTTTTGATGAGACATGAGTAATATTATTATCTTCGAAACATCTAACAACATGAGCTATCGCATCAACTTCCTTTATATGACCAAGAAATTTATTGCCTAAACCCTCTCCTTTTGAAGCCCCTTTAACCAATCCGGCTATATCAACAAAATCCATAAATGATGGAATTATTTTTTGGCTTTTTCCTATAGAAGCTAGCATATTCAATCTATTGTCAGGAACTGCTACTCTTCCAACATTAGGCTCAATGGTAGCAAAAGGATAATTTGCAGCTTCAGCTTTATTAGATTCTGTTAAAGCATTAAACAATGTAGACTTACCAACATTTGGCAAACCTACGATTCCACATTTAAAACCCATATTATTTATCACTAATCTTTGTCAAAAAAAGAGGAATGTCATTAAAAATATAATTAAAATTTGTTACAACTTTTTCAAATTTATTATCTAATACTTCTACTTCTTCATTTGAAAATTTACTTAAAACATATTTTGAAACTAGGTCTTTATGACCAGGATGACTAATTCCTACTCTGATTCTATTATACGCTTCACCTAAGTATTCATCAATACTTGAAAGCCCATTATGTCCTCCATTCCCTCCACCTTTCTTTATTTTAATTTTTGCTAATTTTAAATCTAGGTCATCATGAATTACAAATAAATTACTCATTTTTATTTTATAGAAATTTATTGTTTCCATAACTGATTTTCCAGACAAATTCATATATGTAAGAGGTTTTAATATTAGAACTCTTTTATTATTCATATTTCCCGAAAATAACTGGTTTTTTTTGTCTCCACTAAGTTTTTTAAAATCATAGTAATCAATTATTTGATCAGCTAGTTTAAATCCAACATTGTGTCTTGTATTCTTATATTTGACACCAGGGTTACCTAGCCCACATATTAAAAGCATAAGTTTATATATAAATTAAATTATTTAGATTCTTTATTTTCTTCTTTATTATCTTTAGATTCTTCTTTTTTATCTTCGGTTTTTTCACCTGAAGCCTCTTCTGTACCTTCCTCAGCGCTTTCATCAGATTTAGTTTCAACTTCAACGGTAGGTGGAACTAAAGTTGCAATAACAAAGTCTCTATCGCTTATTGTTGGAGAGACACCATCTGGTAGTTTAATATTACTTATTTTTACTGCATCACCGATTTCACTTTCTATTAAGTCGAATTCAAGTTTGCTAGGAATATTATTAGCATTACATGTTAGCTCAACTAATCTTCTGACTGTATTGAGTACACCACCTTTTTTTAATCCTGGGCATTTATCTTGGTTTTGAAATTCTACAGGAATTTCAACATTTACTTTTGTGTTTTCTTGAACTCTAAGAAAATCAAAATGTATGAGTTTATCGCTAACAGGGTGATATTGTAATTGTTTAGGAAGTATTTTTTCAACTTTACCATCAACATCAATATCGAGAATGGTTGAATAAAAAGAACCTGAACCCATAAGTTTCTTTAATACTTTATCCTCTAAAGCAATTTTTGTAGGCTCTGAATCTTTGCCATAAATTATGCCTGGAACCATTCCTTTTGTTAAAAGGCTATTGGTGGAACTTGGTTCTTTATTTCTATCTAAAGCTTTATAATTATTCATAATATATATTTAATCAAAAAGTGCTGAGACAGATGCGTCGCTGCTAATCCTTTTAATCGCTTCACCCATTAAAGGAGCTATACTGATATGTCTAATGTTTTTTGTCTTTTTTACTTCATTTGTTGGTTCTATCGTGTCAGTTAATACTAATTCTTTTATTGCTGATTTTGATATTTTTTCTATAGCTTTTCCTGACAACACACCATGAACAATATAAGAATATATTTCGCTCGCTCCATTTTTTTTAAGAGCTTCTGCAGCATTACATAATGTCCCAGCTGAATCTGCAATGTCATCAAGAAGAATACAAATTTTATTTTCAACATCTCCAATAATATTCATAACTTCTGACTCACCAGCTTTTTCTCTTCTTTTGTCTGCAATTGCTAAACTTGCATTTAGTCTCTTAGCGAAGGCTCTTGCCCTTACAACCCCTCCTACATCTGGAGAAGCAACAACTAATTCCTTATTTCCATTAAATTTTTCTTTAATATCTTTTAAAATTGGTGGAGCAGAAAAAATATTATCAAGAGGAATATCAAAAAAACCTTGTATCTGGCCAGCATGTAAATCCATTGTTAAAACTCTATGAGCTCCTGCTGATGTAATAAGATTTGCCACTAACTTAGCAGTAATTGGTGTTCTTGGTCCAGTTTTTCTATCTTGCCTTGCATATCCATAGTAAGGAATAACAGCAGTGATTCTTTTAGCAGAACCTCTCCTGGCAGCATCAATTGTGATTAGAAGCTCCATTAAGTGATCATTAGCTGGATGAGAAGTTGACTGCACAATGAAAACATCTTCTCCGCGAATATTTTCGTTTATTTCAACAAAAATTTCCCGATCATTAAATGTTCTTAGAGAAGCATCTGCCAAAGGTACTCCAATATGATTTGATATTTTTTCTGATAAAGTTTTACTGCTATTACAAGCTATGATTTTCATTTAGTTTTATCAAGTAGTATATCAGAAAAAAAATAGATCAATAGAAATTAATCCTTAAATGATATTATATTTATCATCCTTCCAGTCATAGCTTTATTTTCTTGAGTTGACTTCCTGTGACTAAAAAAATTTTTATCATTTTTATAGGTATCTTTACGAATATTGTAAATTTCATTAACACCCTGTTCTTTTAATTGAAAATTAATAAGATTACGCAAATCAAATAAATCTTTATTTCTATTCTTAGATTTAAAAAATATACTATAAAATTTATTTTTGCTTACAAATTTCTTTTTAAAGTTTTTGTCTACTTCAAAATTTTTATATCCTAAACAAGGGCCCACAATAGCAATAATATTTTCTTCTTCTATATTATTTTTTTTAATTTTGTTAATACTTGTACCAATTATATTTTTCAGGGCCCCTTTCCAACCAGAGTGTAAACAACATATAATTTTTTTATTTTTATCAAAAATAAAAATGGGTGCACAATCTGCAGTTAATATACCTAATGCAATTCTTTTATCTTTAGTTATTAGACCATCTCCAAAAAATTTATTTTTAAAGTTTTGTTCATTAATTATATATGATTTGTTTGAGTGTATTTGATTGATTAATTTTAATTTTTTACTTTTAATTCCCAGTTCATTTATTGCAATTTCTATATTTCTTAAAACATTATTTTTTTTATCACTATTATTAAAACTACAATTTAATGAAAAGTAATCCCCTTTAGACACTCCTCCATTAGATGTAAAAAAACCAAAATTAACTTTAGTATCAAATTTTTTTATATTTAAATAATTTTTCATATCTATAAATTAGAAATAACCAAACACTTAAATAAATCACCCATTTCTTTTTGGTCAATTAATCTATTTAACTCAACTTTTATATCTTTTGCATTATCTGGTTTTGATAATTTTTTTACTCTATCTAAAATTCCATATTTCAATAAAAACTCTCCTTGAGTGCAGTATTCTTCTATTTTTAATTTATTATCTTTAGCTATGTTAATGAAGTGTTCAAAATCAACATGACTGGATATATCTTTCTCTCCTATGTTCTCAAATAAATTTGAAAAATTATGATTTTGTATTGCTTGTAGTGTGTAATTTCTAGGTTTTTCAATATAACCGTAATCAATTGTAAAAAAAATTCCACCATTATCCTTTAAAAATCTACAAATTCTTTCAAAATATTTATTTCTTTCAAAAGATATTTCAAGAATTTTGTTTTCTTTTGATTCATCTAATTTTTTTATTAACTCTTGATTATTTACAACAACTTCTTCCAAATAAAATTTTTGTTCTTCTAAATTATAATTTACGTATTTTTCAAACCATTCTTCTTTATAGATAAATTGTCTAACAGGAAAACAATCAAAAAATTCATTGGAATATATAATTGAAGGTAATTTAGATTTGAATTCCACTTCCTCTCTCCAATTTAAATTTTTAAAAATTTCATAATTTATTGTTTGCTTTTGTAATTTTATTAGCTCCTTATTTATCTCAATAAATGAAATATCAGCGTTATTTAAAAAATCTGGATAATTTGATACGCTTTTTGTAATATCATTAAATAAAGAACCAGTTCCTGGACCTAATTCAATTAAATTAAATTTTGAATTAATTTTTACTTTCCAAAAATAGTATAAATAAGAACCTATTATCTCTCCAAACATTTGAGAGATTTCAGGAGACGTAATAAAATCACTTTTACTCCCCAATGGTTTTTTTTTATAGTAATACCCATCATTATCATAGAGAGCATATTTTAAAAAAAAATCTAAACGCATATTATTATTGCTAAGCAATATTTTTGATTTAATTTTTTCTTCTATTTTCATTTTTTCTTAATAAAAAAATCCCAAAGATAAAAAATGGTATACTTAATATCTGACCCATTGACAGAAAATTAAAAAATAAACCTATATGTGCGTCTGGTTCCCTCAAAAACTCTATTGTAAAACGAAATAGTGTATATAAAACTAAAAACATCCCACTTATGTAACCGTAATTTTTCAAACCTCTTTTTTTAATAAATAGGTAAACTAAGATTGTCATTAAAACTACACCTTCAAAAAAAGCTTCATATAGTTGAGAAGGATGTCTTTTTAAATTATCAACACTTGGATAAACTACTGATATAAAAAATTCAGTTTCCCTACCAATTAACTCAGTGTTTATAAAATTCGCAATTCTACCTAAAAAAAGTCCAATTGGAGCAACTATTGAAACTAAATCAGAAATGTAAAAAAAATTTATATCATTAAATTTACAAAAAATATATGTACTTATTATCACTCCAATTAAACCGCCATGGAATGACATCCCACCATTCCAAATTTGAAATATATACAAAGGGTTAATTATAAAAAAATTTGCTTGATAAAATAATACATATCCAATTCTACCTCCCACAATGATGCCAACAACAATCCAAATGAAAAAATTATCTAATTGCTTCAAGGTTATTAAATTACCATTAATCTTGTTAAGTTTTTTTATTATAATAAAACCCAAAAAAATGCCCAGTATATATGATAAACTATACCATCTGATATCAATAAAACTGATTGATAATATTACGGGATCTATTGAAGGTTGAGTAAAATTCATATATTTATATTATTAATAAAATATGGTGAATAGAAACAAAATATTTTCAGATTTGTCAAAATTTGCAGTTGATGCCATGGGCGTATTTTCTGGTTTAAAAGAGGAAATAGACACTATTGTATCACTAAGAGTAGATAAAGTTATCAAAAAGATGAATTTAGTTAAAAAAGATGAGTTTGATTTATTGAAAAAAATGGTTAAAAAATTGATAGAAGAAAAAGAAACTAAAAAAGAGACAAATAAAAAATCAAAAACTAAGATCAAAAAAAGAACCAAAAAAAAAATTTCTAATAGAAAAGCATAAAAAAGGCCATTTTATCTAAATTATTCACAGTATTTGCATTTTTTTAACAAATATTCTTGCAAAACAACGTAAATTTTTAGTAATCAAGATATAGTACATTTTATTATACAAAATACTAAATAGAGTATGGATAACGAAAATATGTTATTAAATCCAATTGATATAGTTGAAGATGTTATTCATCAGAAAAAATGGAACTTTAGTAGAGCTGACGATCACGAGTTGGTAGCTGAGATATCTTCTCAATGGTGTGCTTATAGGCTTTATTTTTCTTGGTCGGAAAATATAAACGCACTTAGTTTATCAATTACTTTTGATATAAGATTTCCGGAGACAAAACTTAACAGAGCCTATGAATTATTGGGCCTTATTAATGAAAACATGTGGATTGGTCATTTTGATATAACAAGCAAAAATGGGATTCCTGCATTTAGACACACAATTTTGTCAAATACAGAAACAGATATTTTGCATAAGAAGTTTGAAGATTTGGTTGATATTGGCATTTATGAATGTGAAAAATTTTATCCAAGTTTTCAGCAAGTACTGTTTGATGAAATTACACCTAAGCAAGCTATTGAATTTTCAAAATTTGAAATTATTGGTAGATCTTAATATTTAATATAAATATTATAAAATAAATGAAAAGAATTTTACTATTAGGCTGTGGCCATATGGGAGGCGCATTATTGAATTCATTTATTAATTCAAAAAAATACTCGATAGTCATTATTGATCCAATAAAATATAAATCCTTAAAACTTAAATATAATAATAAAAAAATTAATGTATTAAAAAATATTGCAAGCCTAAAGAAAAATATCCATTTTGATTTTGTTATATTTGCAACAAAACCAGTTGATTTAAAAAATGTATTTAATGATTTATCAGATACAAAATTTACTAATAAAACATCAATCATAAGTATTATTGCCGGGAAAAAAATTAAATTATTTGAGAATAGATTCAAATATATAAAAAATATATTTAGAGTTATGCCAAATATGCCTGCATCAATTAATGAAAGTATGAATTGTATTGTTGCTAATAAAAAAGCAAGTAGAATAAAAAAGAATGAAGTAATCAAATTATTTTCACACTCAGGTAAAACTCAAATACTAAAAAATGAAAATGAAATTGATATGGCAACTGCTATATCTGGTAGTGGTCCTGGTTTTATATTTAATTTAATTGATGCAATGGAAAAAGCAGCCATTGAACTTGGTTTTAAAAAAAATATAGCAAAACTACTTGTATCCCAAACTTTCAAAGGTTCTGTTGATTTAATACTAAAATACAATGAAGATGCAGCTAAACTAGTTAATACTGTAGCAACAAAAGGTGGTACTACTGAGGCAGGGTTAAAAGTTATGAAAAAAAATAATATTCACAAAATTTTTTTTGATTTAGTTTTATCATCCTACAACAAAGCAAAAGATCAAGGAAATTAAGATGCAAAGAAGTAAAATTGAGCTTGCTAAAGAAACTCTCAAACTATTACAAAAAAAATCTTTTAATAGTATAAGAATATCTGATTTTAAAATTGTAAAAAAAAACAATGATATAAAAGATAAAAACGATCTTATAATAAACATAAATAGGTACTTTGACTTTTTGCTAAATACAAACTTATCCTCAATTGAAAAATCATCAATAAAAGATATGATATTTGAAGTCTATATGGCAAGATTAGATATTTTGAATTTGTACAGACCATCTATTAAAAACATAATAAAATATATATCTTCACAACCACAAAGTTTTATTAAATTAGCTCCTTCTTTTATTGAAAGTATAATATCAATGGCATCAATTTGTAATTTAAATATAAATGGTATTAAAGGAATACCAAAAATTAAGGGAATGTTTATATTGTATCTTATGATTATTTATACCTGGAATAAAGATGAAACACCGTCACTAGAAACCACAATGACTAGTTTAGATAAATACCTTAGTAATATAGATAAATTTTTTAATATAAAATAATGATAAATGAAAAAATTGAATATGTTGATTTTGATAAGGTTGATATAAGGTTGGGTACAATTATTCATGCTGAAGAATATGACAAACTTAAAAAACCCTCTATTTTATTAAAAATTGATTTTGGTAAAGAAATTGGAGTAAAAAAAAGTTCAGCTCAACTTAGAAAAAACTATATTGCAAAAAATCTGATAAATAAACAAATTATAGCTGTTACTAATTTTCAACCTAAGCAAATAGGAAATGTAACATCGGAGGTTCTTGTCCTCGGTTTGCCAGATCATCAAAACGAACCAATTTTATTGTCACCATCAATAAAATTAGAGAATGGCGTTAAATTATATTAATTCAAATTGGCAAGAAAACAGATAGTTTTAAGCCACCCAATTCAGACTCATCTAATTTTATTTCACCCCCATGTGAACGAATTATGTCTCTTGCAATTGTTAATCCTAAACCACTTTCACCCTTTAATTTATTCCTTGAAGGATCAAGAGTAAAAAATGGTTTGAATACTTCTTCATATCTATCTTTTGGTATACCAGGACCATTATCATTTATTTCAATAATACAATTTTGATCATTTAGAAAGATTATGATTTCAATATGGTTCGAATATCTTTTTGAATTATCAATAATATTTTGAAACGCTCTTTTTAATTGAAGTGGGCGACCTGATGTTTTTATATTTTCTTTGTCTTTAATAATTATCTTATGATTTTCCTGATTTAGATTTTTTAAACAATCTTTTACTATCTCATTGATATTAATATTTTCTATTGTTTCTGGTGACTCAGTTTTAACAAAACTAACATAACTATCTAACATTGCAGTCATTTCGTTAATATCTACTTCAAGTTCTGATTTGGCTTTTTCGTCTTTAATTAAAGATAATTGCAATTTCATTCTTGTAAGCGGAGTTCTTAAATCATGACTGACTCCCGCAAGCATGTCAGTTCTTTGTTTTAAAAATCTTTTTATTCTTGTTCTCATCTGATTAAATGCTTGTGAAGTTTGTCTAATTTCATAGGCTCCTGCACTTTTTATATCTGGCGCATCCAAACCTCTACCAAATGTCTCTGCTATTATTGCTAATCTTTTAAGAGGTTTAAGTTGTCTACTCATTAAAAAATATGACATGAAAAGTAATATTAAAGAAGCAAATATCATCCAAAGCAAAAATACAAACGCCGATTCACTATATAATCTATCTTTATTCACATTAATATTTAGCAATTTTTTATTCAGTTGAATTGTTATTAGGACTCCATTTTCTAAATTGCTTAAGTCATAGGAAAATGGCCTATCTAAGTTTTTTAAAGATTGCTCTAGTCTTTTTGATAATATACCTCGACTTATGTTTGTTTTTAAAATATCAATTCTCTCATTTTCTTTTATATTTAAAATCATTTTAAAATCATTTCTTGCAATTTTTAGTGCATAATTCTCAAAGTCATCATCTATTAACTTAACCAAAACATTGATATCGGCTACTACAGACTCAGCCAATCTTTTTGATATTATATTCCATGAAGTTTGGTAAAAGACAAAAGACGTAAGTAATACTAAAATAATAATTGGAACAAAAATAATAATTATTGATCGACCTATCAAAGTAGAGGGTATAATTTTTCTAATCATTAAATCTCATCACAAACTAATTTGTATCCCTTGCCTCTTATTGTTTTTACGAATTGAGGCTGTTTAGCATTTTTTTCAATTTTTTGACGCAATCTAGTTATTCTTACATCTATTTTTCTTAATTCAGACTCATCAAATTCTTGATCTGCTAATTCTTCTCTAAGCACTATATCATTTTTTTTAAAAACAAGTTTTAATAATAGATTACTTTCTCCCTCTGTTAAATAAATTAACTTATCATTTTTTTTTAGCTCTAAGGTTGAAATATCAAAAATAAAGTCTCCAAATGCTACTTTCACATTTTTTTTAGATATATTGTTAAATAAAATTAATAGATTTTTAATTCTTAGATATAATTCTTCAGGCTCAAAAGGTTTTGCTAAATAATCGTCTGCTCCAATTTTTAATCCATCTATTTTATTCTTATATTCACCCATAGCTGTTAACATAATGACAGGGGAATTATAATTTTTCTTAACTATTTCTATTAGATTTATACCATCCCCAGAGGGCATCATTCTATCAAGTATAATAAGATCAAAACAAATAAAATTTAAAATTTCTTCAGCTTCAGTAAAATCTTCACATAAATAAACTTCGAAATTTTTGTCTTTTAAATAATCTTTTAAAAGTTCTCTAAGTCTTTTATCATCATCTACAATTAAAATACTTTTATTCATATTAATTAATTTCTTTAAATTTTTCTTGATTCTTTTTTTCGATCATTTCAAATAAAACTTTTTTGAAACCATTTATATCTATTTCATTTAAATTTTTTATAACATTATAAATTTTTGTAATTTGAATATCAGATAATTTTTGTTCTAAATCTTTACCTTTTTTTGAAAGAGATAGTACTTTAGTTCTTTTATCCTCTCCAGTTGATAAAATAATATATTTTTCTCTTACTAATTGGTTTAGAACTCTTGATAAACTTTGTTTTGTTATTTGTAATATTGATAAGAGCTCCTTTATAGTAAGATTATTTCTTTTACCAACAAAGTAAATAACTCTATGATGTGCACGTCCAAACTTTATTTTTTCAAGGATTTTATCTGGTCCAGATGTGAAATCTCTATATGAAAAAAACATCAATTCTATTATTTTTCTTATCTCTTTTTCGTTTAAAAAAAGAGGTGTTAACAGTTTATTTAGGTCAGCCATATTGACTTAATTATGCATCACTGATAGTCAATTGTCATTTAAAAA
>MDTG01186429.1_pt1 | contig 13164 bp, 13 predicted proteins | sample 811421 | NCBI WGS metagenome assembly MDTG01 (sample SAMN05326645, study PRJNA326480) | marine metagenome | isolation source: seawater | place: Pacific Ocean: South East | collected 2011
ACTGCCAATCGAATGGAAAATTGAAGAGCAATACAAAAAAAAGAAAAAAAATAAAGACGAAGTTCCAATAAAAAATTTTAGAGAGGAATGTAGAGAATTTGCAAAAAAATGGATCAAAGTTCATATTGAAGAGTTTAAGAGATTGGGTGTACTAGGAGATTTTGAAAACTACTATTCTACGATGAGTTTTGAGGCCGAGGCTCAAATAGTAAGAGAGCTAGGAAAATTTCTTCTTGATGGAAGCTTGTACCAAGGATTCAAACCAGTTTTTTGGTCAACAGTTGAAAAAACAGCTCTTGCTGATGCTGAAGTTGAATATAGGAATCACACTTCTAACACAATATATGTTGCATTTAAGATTAAAGAATCGAAACAAGATTTTTTAAAAGACACTAGTGTTATTATTTGGACAACAACACCATGGACTATTCCAGCAAATAAAGCTTTAGCATATAATAGAAATATCGAATATTCTGTCATCGAAATACAAGAACTAGATTATTTTAAAGAAAAAAAAATTGTAGTAGCAACCAATTTAATTGACTCAATAACAAAAGCTTGTGAAATAGAAAACTATAAAATTATAAAGACCTTTCAAGGAAATAATTTTAAAGGAACAATATGTTCCCACCCTTTTATTAAGATAGATTTTGATTATGATGTACCAATGTTAGATGCGCAGTTTGTAAATCTAGATCAAGGTACAGGCATTGTTCATTGTGCACCTAGTCACGGTCCTGATGATTTTAATTTGTGTCTAAAAAATAATATACCTTCGCTATACACCGTAGATAGCGCTGGTCTTTATACAAAAGAAATACCATATTTTACAAACACTCATATTTTTAAAGCGGATCCCATTGTTATAGAAAAATTAAAAGAACAATATAAATTATTAAAAAATGATAAGTTAAATCATAGCTACCCACACTCTTGGAGATCGAAAGCTCCATTGATTTATAGAGCAACACCACAATGGTTTATATCAATGCAAAAAAATAATTTGAGAAATAAAGCTATTAAAGCAATTGGCAATACCACGTTTTATCCAGCAAAGGGAAAAGAAAGATTATTATCAATGATTGAGGGAAGACCTGATTGGTGTGTATCAAGGCAAAGAGTATGGGGGGTTCCTTTACCTATTTTTATAAATAAAAAAACTAAAGAACCATTAAGAGATCAAAAAGTTATCGATCGAATTGCGTCTATTTATGAAAAACAAGGGTCTGATTGTTGGTTTACAGACGACGCAAAAATATTCCTAGGCACAGATTATAATACTGACGATTATGAGAAATTAAATGATATCGTAGAGGTATGGTTTGATAGCGGTTCCACACATAGCTTTGTTTTAGAAAAACGAAAGGACTTAAAATGGCCTGCAGACATGTATTTAGAGGGTTCAGACCAACATAGAGGCTGGTTTCATTCCTCATTATTAGAATCTTGCGGAACAAGAGGGAAGGCTCCGTTCGAGAGCATTTTGTCTCATGGATTTGTAGTTGATGGAAAAGGACTAAAAATGTCAAAATCTACAGGAAATGTCATTTCGCCAGAAGAAATTTTAAAAAATTATGGAGCTGATATCCTAAGAGTGTGGGTAGCTTCATCAGATTATGCAGAGGATCTTAGAATTGATAATAGCATTTTAGCTCAACATGCCGAGTCTTATCGAAAAATCAGAAACACTTTTAGATTTATACTGGGTAACTTAAAAGATAATTATCAAAAACAAGATTTTGATAATTTAGATTATCAAAAATTTGATGAATTGGAGCAATATATTCTTCATAAGCTTTACAATATTAGTGAATTGGTAAAAGATAATTTAAAAAATTATAATTTCCATAAACTTTCTAAAGAATTATTGAATTTTTGTACATTAGATCTATCTTCATTCTATTTTGATATAAGAAAAGACGTACTTTACTGCGATAGTTTGAATTCTAAAAAAAGAAAAGATTGTGTTATTATTCTTAACATAATTTTAGAAAGCCTATTAAAATGGTTCGCACCTATTTTAGTTTTTACCACTGATGAAATATATAGTTTAATAAATAAAAACGAGAATAGTATTCACGAGGATAATTTCGTCAAAATACCAAAAAACTGGAAAAATTTTGAATTAAACGAAAAGTGGTCAAAATTGCACAAGATAAAACAAGAAGCTAATATAGCTATAGAAGAAAAAAGGTCTAATAAAGAAATTGGATCAAGCTTGGAAGCAGAAATTAAAATTACCGCTAATAGTGAAAATTATAATTTATTAGAAGGGTTAGATTTAGCAGAATATTTTATTACATCGAAAGCAGAAAAAATTCAATTAGATGAGCAAAAATATATAAAGATAGAAGTAAAAAAAACAAACGGAACTAAGTGCCCACGATGTTGGAAGATTTTAGAGAAAAATTGTGTTAGATGTGAAGAAGCTACTTTTAATAAATATAAATGAATAAGATCAATTATTTAAAAAAAAAGAATTCATTTCTTCTTAAAAAAAAAAATATTTTTATATTCTGCATAGTCTTAATTATTTTTACCATTGATAGAGTTACAAAAATCTTAATAAAAAATAATCTTGACGAAATTTCTTTTTATGTAAATGACTTCATAAACCTAGATTTAATTTGGAATACAGGAATAGGATTTGGTCTGCTTAATACCGATTCTCTACTACTTTATAATTTTACCACTATTATCATCGGTGCTGTTATAATTTTTTTATTATATCTTGCTATAATTTCAAAAAATCTCGACAAGTTGATTTTTGCAATCATTATTGGTGGGGCATTTGGCAATTTTTATGATAGAATATTTTTTAACGCGGTACCAGATTTTATTGACTTACATTACAATAATTTTCACTGGTTTACTTTTAATGCTGCAGATATATTTATAACAATTGGAATCTTATTTTACTTGATAAAAGATTTCTTAATAAGAAAAAATAATAATGAATAAAATTAATCTTTTGATAATTACTTTTTTATTTTTAGTCTCGTGCGGCAGTATAAAAGATGCAGGTAAGATTTTGCGAAATGAAAAAATATCTACTACGGATGAATTTTTAGTTGAAAAAAGGAACCCTTTAGTTTTGCCCCCAGACTTTGAAAAGCTACCAACACCGGGCTCAATGTCTGTAAAAAAAGAAAAAGAGGAAGATAAAATTAAAAAGATTCTTAAAGGACCAAAAAAAGATAATACAATTAATAAAAAACCATCATCTTCTGAACAGTCAATCTTGAATAAAATTAGAAAGTGAAAAAAAGTAATTTATTAACAAAAAATTGTATTCAAAAAGAATATTTAAATAACAAATCTATAAAAAAACTATCTATTGATTTTGAAAAGATAATCAGGGTATTAAACAAAGAAATTGATGAAACTGAAAAAACTCTAAATATTCTAAGTAGTAAATTTAAACTTAACTTTAAAATAAAGGATTTACAAAAATTTAAAAAATTTAAAACTATTGCTCTTATAGGAATGGGAGGATCAATTTTAGGAGCTGAAGCAATAAATAATTTTTTAACAAAAGATATAAAAAAAAAAGTATATTTTTTTAATAATATAGATTCTAAAAAAATAACTGTATTTAAAAAAAAAGAAAATTTAAACAAAGTACTTTTTCTAGTAATTTCAAAATCTGGAAATACTATAGAGACTATATCAAATTTTCTTTCGTTAAATATATTAAAAAAAAATTCAAAAAATATTATTATAATTTCAGAAAAAAAAAATAATTTATTATTTTCATTATCAAAAAAATTTAATTTATTTTTTATCGAACATAAAAATTATATAGGAGGCAGATTTTCCGTACTTTCAGAAGTAGGCATTATTCCCGCTTATCTAATGGGATTAAATATATTTCAATTTAGATCTAGTGTTCAAAAATTTTTAAAAGGGAAGAAAAAATTATTTTTAAAGGAAAGCTCGGTAATACTAAGCAGTTTATTAAATGATGGAAAAATAAAAAATATAGTTTTTTTAAATTATTCACCAGAAATTGAAAAATTTCTTTTTTGGTGCCAACAACTAATTGCAGAAAGTTTGGGAAAAAAAAATAGCGGCTTCCTACCAATGATTTCTACTGTACCAAAGGACCATCATAGCTTATTGCAACTTTACTTAGACGGGCCTAAAGATAAAATATTTCATATTTTCAGCAGTAAAGAAAAACTTAAAGTAAAAATAAATGTTAAAAATTTTGAAAATAAAATAAATTTTCTGCAAAAAAAAACACTAAGTTCAGTAAAAAATGCTCAAAGAAAAGCTTTAATTAAAACATTAAAAAAAAATAAAATTCCTTTTAGGGAATTCAGAGTAAATAAGATTAATGAGAATGTTCTTGGCCAGTTATTTTCTTATTTTATTCTTGAGACAGTAATAATTGGAAGATTAGTTAAAGTTGATCCCTTTAATCAACCTGCAGTAGAAGAGGTGAAAGTTTTAACAAAAAAAATACTCAGTCAAAAACACCAAAAATAATTTTAGATCTTCCATATTGTTTAGTTAAAACTATTTTTATAATATTATCTAATTCATCCTTAGTTTTTTTTTCTCTATGAATAACAACAATACATTTTTTTTCATAAATTTTATTTTTTTTTATTAAGTTGAGATTTTTAGTAAATTCTTTATCAGCAAAGGGTGGGTCTAGAAAAAGTATGTTAAATTTTTCTTGATAAATATTTTTAAAGGCATTTTCTATTTTATCATTGATTATTTTGGCTTTATTAACCAAGGATAGTCTTATTAAATTATTTTTTAGAACCTTTGTAGCTTCTTGATCTTGTTCTATAAAAGTAACTTTTTTTGCACCTCTTGAAATACATTCTAGTCCAAATGAGCCAACCCCAGAATATAAATCTAGTATATTAGCTTGATCAATTTTTATATTAATACTATTTGAGTGTTGCAAAACATTAAAGATACTTTCTTTTACAGAATCTTTAAGAGGCCTCGTATTTGAATTTTTAAGAAAATTAATTGCTTTACCTTTTAAAAAGCCGCTAATTATTCTCATTTTTGTTTATTGCCTTCCAACCAATATCTTTTCTATAGTATCCTGATTTCCAATTTAGTTTTTTTAATATCACTATAATTTTATTTCTAATATCAAAAAAACTTTTTCCTATTGAGGTTATATTTAAAACCCTTCCACCATTTGATATAAGTTTACCATTTTTAAGTTTAGTACCCGCGTGATATATAAATTCATTTTTTGATAATCTAATTTTAGAAATATTTTTTATAACTATCCCTTTTTTATAATTGCCTGGATAACCTTTTGAACATAAAACAATTGTCATACTTTTTTTATTTTTCCATTTAATTTTTGCTTTACTTAATTTATTAACCATTGCGGCATATATAATTTTAATTAAATCTGTTTTTAATCTAGGCAGTATTACCTGACATTCAGGATCACCCATTCTAATATTGTACTCAATTAAGTAGGGTTCATTATTCTTAACCATTAAACCTACATATAAAAATCCCCTATATGGATTTTTCTTTTTTTTTAGTGCTAACAAAGTAGGTTTTACAATTTTACTAATTATTTTTTTTTCAAGTGAGTTGTTTAAAATTGGAGCTGGTGAGTAAGCACCCATTCCACCAGTATTTGCTCCTCTATCATTTTCTCCAACACGTTTATGATCTTGTGCTGTACCAAAGAATTTATAACTAGTATTATTAACAATTAAAAAATAGCTTATTTCTTCACCATCTAAAAATTCTTCTAGTATTAATTTTTTAGATGATTCAAATTTTCCCTTAAATATTTCTGATGAAATAGTCATCAATTGTTTTTTAGTTTTACAGATCGTTACACCTTTGCCTGCAGCCAAACCATCTGCCTTAACAACTATTGGAAATTTGCAATTTTTAAGAAAATTAACAATTTGGCTTTTTTTATAACAAATTTTAAATTTAGCAGTTGGAATGTTATTCTTAATACATAAGTTTTTCATAAATGCCTTGGAGCCTTCTAATTTTGATGCATATTGGTTTGGGCCAAATGCCTTGATCTTATTTTTAACTAAAAAGTCTACCAAACCTTTAACCAAAGGTTCTTCTGGGCCAATTATCACAAGATCAATTTTATAAAATTTTACAAGACTTAATATTTTTTTAAAATTTAAAATATCAACAGAAATATTTTTAGCATAATTTGCTGTCCCTGTATTACCTGGAAAACATATAATATTCTTTACTATTTTTGACTCATAAATTTTCTTGCACAAAGCATGCTCTCGTCCACCGCTTCCAATTAATCCAATATTCATGATAGTTTATATATTGTATAATTTATCTATGAGCAAAAAAAAAGCCAAACTTATTTTTAAACACAACTATTTTGAAATTATCGAAGAAGGAGATTATGTATTGTGCGCTATTTCTGGAAAAGAAATATCTTTAAAGAATTTAAATTATTGGAATGTAGAATTACAAGAAGCATATTTTTCCCCTAAAGAAGTGAATAAAAAATTTAAAAATCTAAAAAAGTAGAAAAATTATTTCCATCTATTGTGAGACCATATCCATTGATTTGGATTTTTAATAATCATTTTTTCTAGAATCATATTTAACTCTTGAGTGAGTTCAGATTTATTTTTAAAATTTTTTGGATCTATTTCTTTTTGAAATTCAATTTCAAATTTGCCATCATTTAATCTTTCAATAAAAACTGGAATTATTGCTAAATTATATTTCGCGGAAAGTTGAGCAGGTAAAGTAGTAGTGAGAGCAATTTTGCCAAAAAAATTAACCATTTCTCCTTCGCTGACTCTTTGATCAATCATAATGGCAATACTATGTTTATTTTTTATGTATTCAACTGTTTCTCTGACACCGCTTATACCTTTTTTAATTTGATTTTTACAAATATATTTTCTTCTTAAATATTCCATAAATGGATTTAAAAAGGGATTATTGAGCGGTCTATAAACAGTAGCCAGGTTGATATTTTTTTTTGTTATTTCCATTGACATGAGTTCAAAATTTGCAAAATGGCCAGACACAAAAATTACAGGTTTATTTTTCTTGATTAAAGAATCTAAATAATTGGTACCTTTAATATTTATATGTTTTTCATTCCTTTTAAAGTGGTCTAAAAAAGCATATTCTATAAAAGTCATCCCATAGTTTTTCCACATATTGAAAATAATTTTGTTTACTTCATCAGAAGAAATATTTGGAGAAAAAATTTTAAGATTCTTATTCATAATTTTTCTTGACCTCATAAGGGGTCCCAAGAAAGTAAATATAAAAGAAAAAATTTTTCTACTTATTTTTATTCCTAAAATTCGGCCTATAAAAAAAAATAAGTAAATTACAATAGCTTGTAAAAAATATTTTAATATTCTAATCATATATTTTATTTATTATTTTTATAAATCTTTTTTCTTCTTGAATATCTAATGATATGATTAGATATTCAATATCGTTTATAACCAAGTCTTTAATTTTGAAGAAATCTTTTTCTGTCATAATAATTTTATAATTTTTAATTTTGGCCTCTTTAACTATACTTGCAATTTCTTTTTTTGAAAATTTATAATGATCTGGAAAAATCAATTTTTTTTCAATATGTAAACCATTATCTTCAATCAAATTAAAAAAATTATTTGGATTTCCTATTCCCGCTATTGCAAATAATTTTTTATTTTTAAACTGGTTGATATTTGTGGGTTCATATTTTGAATAAAAAATTTCTAAATTACTATTAATATCTAGGATGTGATTTTCAAATTTACTATCTTTTTTTCCATTAATTAAAATTACATCAACTTCTTCTAGCGAATTCATTTGATTTCTTAGTGGCCCAGAAGGTAAAACTAAACCATTTCCAACAAGCTGTTTTTGATGGAAGCACAATATGTTTAAATCTTTTTTTATTTTATAATCTTGAAAACCATCATCTAGTATTACCGTATCAAAACCTTTATTTTCTGCCTCTCTTATGCCTCTAACTCTATTTGAACATAAGATTAAATTTTTAAACTTTTTTCTTATCAAATCATGTTCGTCTATATGGCTTGCATAATATTTCCTAATTATAGCAGGGTTTTTCCCCATTTTTGCAAGTTTCCTAGCTAAGAAAATCGAAGCTGGGGTTTTCCCTGTTCCACCAATGTATATATTTCCAACGCAAACTATTGGAATATTGAATTTAATTGATTTAGTAAATTTTTTTTTTAAAAAAATAAATAATAATACAAATAGTGTTAACGGAAATAATATAAGTGAAAATACACTATTTTTTTCGCTCCAGAAATTTGGTTTATTTAACTTCATTTAATAAAAAATCGTTAATAATTTTCATCGTATCAGTTAATGTTTTTTGACCCAAATCATTAATTAAATTAGGAATTTTATCATTTGTTTTATTCGGATTGGTCAAATCTTCAATTATGAGATCACTTAGCTCAGTGAAAGTTTCAATTTTTTTTGAAATATTGAGTTTATTTAAAATTTTATAACTTTCTTCAAAGTTATAAACAAAAGGGCCATGATAAATTTTGCAGCCAAGTCTTGCAGCATCTATTGGATTTTGACCTCCTTCGTTTTCTAATTTTTTAACAGTAGATTTTCCTATGAAAACACATTTCGCATATTTAAAATAATTTTGAAGAATGCCGAATGAATTAATTATAATTATTTCCTTGCCTGCTAGTATCAAATCATTTTTATTTAATATCTGAGATTTTAAGTTAAATATTTTACAAATTGACTCTATATTTTTTACTCTATCAATATGCCTAGGAGCAATAATTGTAATTATTTCTTTATATTTCTTTTTTATTTCCAAATGTGTTTTTAGGCAAAAAATGTCTTCCCCTTTATGAGTGTTTGCAGCAAACCAAAATCTATTTTTTAATAAAATATTTTCATTTACGTTTTGTATATTAATTTTATGGTCTCTGTTAATAAGTTTTATATTTCCATGAAAAAAAATATTTTTAGCATTAAGTTGGGTTAAAAATTTTTTAGTTTCTGTATTTGCTGTAAGACATAAATCAAATAAATTAAAAATTTTTTTAGCAGTATTTGGAAAACGTATCCATCTTTTAAAAGTTTTATAAGTTATTCTTGCATTAATTAGAATTAATGGAATTTTATTGTTTTTAGCTTTAAAAATTAAATTAGGCCAAATTTCCGAGTCAACTAGAAAAATTACATCCGGTTTCCACAAATATAAAAATCTACTTATTAAAAATTCTACATCTAAAGGAAAAAATCTATGATAAACATTTTTAAATTTTATAAACTCTGAGTTAGCCACATGACTAGAGCTAACAGTCGTAGTAGTAACCAGAAAATCAAATATATCTCTTTCACAATTTATTTTTTCTATAATAGGTATAATGCTTTTTAATTCACCTATACTAGCTGCATGAAACCAAATTAGTTTTTTATTTTTTCTTCGGGTAACATTAAAGTGGGAGATAAATACTTTTTCTTTATATCTCTCTGGATCTTCTTTATGAAAAATTTTTCTAAGAAAAATTAGTATTACTAAAAAAGGGTAAATTAGTGTTGTTAAGATTCTATATGTAAGAATCATTTTATTTTAATTGTTTTTTATATAACGACTTATATTCTTCACAGTTACTTATTAAAAATTCATGATTTCCAGAATTAATAACTTTCCCATTTTTCATGACAAAAATTTTATCTGCGTTATGTATAGTTGAGAGTCTATGAGCAATAACCAAAGTTGTTTTATTTCTTGTAAGGTTATTAATTGCATTTTGCACAATTTCCTCGGAATCGGCATCCAAAGAAGATGTTGCTTCATCTAATAAAATAATCGCTGACTCTTTTAGTATCGCTCTTGCAATTGATATTCTTTGTTTTTGACCACCTGAAAGTCGAATCCCATTTTCTCCTATCATTGTATTATATCCCTCTGGCAACTTTTCAATAAATTCATCAGCAGCAGCAAATTTACAAGCTCTTAAAATTTCAGAATCAGATGCCCCAACTTTCGCATAAGATATATTATTTCTGATGGTATCATCAAACAAAACAACATCTTGACTTACCATTGATAGATTTTTTCTAAGCGACTCCAAAGAGACACTTTTAATATTTTGACCATCTATTTGCACTGAGCCTTCTTGAGGGTCATAGAACCTTGGTATTAAATTTATTATAGTGCTTTTTCCAGCCCCACTATGACCAACAAATGCTGCCATTGTATTTCCTTTAATCTCCAAGTTAACATTTTTTATTGCCTTCTGAGCAGTTGCCCCATATTTAAATCCTACGTTACTAAAATGTATATCAGAATTTTTAAGAATTAGTTTTGGACTATTTTCTTCCTCTTTAACTTGAATATCTTTATCAATAATTTCGCTAATTCTTTTAAATGCAGCAGCTCCTTGATACGCGGCCATATTAATTGTAGCTAAAGATCTGATTGGTTGATACGCCAACATCATAGCAGCTAAAAAAGAAAAAAAATTATTTACACCCAATTCACCTGATGCAATTAGTTTTCCTGAAAATACAATAAAACCGGCGATCATAAACCCTGTAAGAGCCTCCATTATTGGAGTAGCTCTAATCATCACACTTCCAATTTTAATATTTTTTTCTACAAGATCATTTATTACCTGATTTGCTTTCTCATTTTCTTGTTTTTCTTTTTGGTAAATTCTAATCATTTTTGACCCTTTAAAAATTTCTGTTAAAAATGAAGCTAGATTTCCGGATGAAACTCCCGCTTTAGAAGTTGCTTTTCCTATTCTTTTACCTAATGATTTAGCTAAACCACCTGCTAACGGCATCATCAAAATTGCAAATAAAGCTAATTTCCAATTTTGATAAAACATTAAAGACACTAACGCAATAACTGAAAAAGTATCTTTCATTAGATTTAAAACACCCGTACTAACTAAGTTTTGTACGTGATGTGTATCATACATTACATTTGATATATATTTTCCAGAATGTCTATTATCTAAAGTCTGAATATCTGAAGTAAGTATATTGTTAGCAACTTTTTTCTGCAAAGCTCCCGCAACTTCCTCACCTACTCTAATAATATTTATTCTTGCAAAATATAAAGACAATCCTTTGCTCGAAAAAGCTAAAATAATTAATAAAGGTATAGACCAAGCAAAAACTTTGTCTTGCTCAATAAATATTTTTTTAACAGCTGGATCCAATAACCAAGCTATTCCAGATGTGCTAGCTGCAACGATAAGTGATAAAATTAAGGCTATTAGAATTTTTTTTAGGTGTTGTTTTACATATTCTTTAAAAAGTCTATTTAAAATAAGTTTTAATTCTTGAAATTGCATTTAAAAATTTATTGAAAATATACTTAAAAATAAAAATAAACCAGTGAAATTGTTTAGTTTAAATATTTTAAGATAGTTTTTTGTTTTATTTTTTTTGAACTCATTCAGTTGGTAAACTAGGGTAAAAATGTACATTAAAAAAAATAATGAAAAAATATTTTTTCCAAAAAAACTCTTAAATAAATATAAAGTTATAAAAATTGATACTAAATAAGAAAAAGCCACAAATAATTTAATATTATTTTTAAACTTAATCGAGGTAGATTTTAAACCAATTATTTCATCATCTGACATATCTTGAGCTCCGTAAATCGTGTCATAACCCAATGTCCAGAATATGGCAGACATATAAAGAAAAATTATTTCTTCAGAAATACTATTATTCATTGCCACCCACGCCATAATAATTCCCCAATTAAAAGTAAATCCTAGAAATAACTGAGGCCAATAAGTAAATCTTTTCATAAAAGGATAAGTAAAAGCTAAAATCATTGATCCCATACCCAGAAATATAGTTAATATATTCAATTGTATCAATATTAAGAAAGCTATCGAGCAAAGAGCGGCAACATATATTAAAGATTTTTTTACCGATACCTTTCCGGATGCAAGAGGTCTTTTTTTTGTTCTTTTCACTTTTTTATCAAAGTCTTTATCAATTATATCGTTCACTATACATCCGGCGCTCCTCATTAAAACGGAGCCTAAAAAAAATAAAATCAAATAATAAAGAAATAAATTTGTATTATGATTTATTGAGTATGCGTAGGCTAATCCCCATGAACAAGGCCAAAATAAAAGCATAAAACCAATCGGTTTATTTAGCCTTGTTAGATCGACAAATATATTTAAATGTTGCATGAAATATTACTTGTAAATATCAAACACTATCTACATAATCAATTTGATTCGATATGGATATAGACTACACAGTTGCTGCATTAATGTTCCCGGCTATTCCTTTGATGATGACCATGTATAGTAATAGATTTCATACTTTAAGTGGTCTTATTAGAAAGTTACATGATCAATTAACATTTGATAAAAGAACGCCACCAGAGTGGGAAAACCAACTTCATGTTTTAAATAACAGAACTAATCTTCTGAAATATACAATGGGTTTTGCAGCTTTTGGATTTTTATTTAATATGACAACTGTTCTTATGCTTTATCTGGGCTACCTACAGCTTGCTAGATTAATTTTTGCTGGATGTTGCATTTGTATGATTATTTCAATTTTTTTATTCTTACAAGAAATTCGTCTTTCTAACCAAGCATTGAAATATCATTTGAGTGACATGGACTCGATGAAAAAAGATCTTTAATTTTATTTATTCTCTAGCTGTTTTTTTTTAAATAAAGATATGCCATTATTTTTTTTATGATTATATGACTCTTCAAAAGTTTCTAGCTGCCAACCTTTCATTCTAGTTTTAATTATTTTTAAATTTTCTTCTTTCCAATTATCTTTAATATCTTTATTTTTCCAAAGCTTTTTTTCATTGTTCGTCCTAGCACAACCATAGCAGTAACCCGTGACAGGATCAGTTCTACAAATACTAATGCAGGGAGATATAACCTTGTTATCCATTAAGGAATTAAAATAGCCGGACCTGTAAGCTTTCTAGACTCTAAGTCTTCGTGAGCCTGTTTTGCATCAGCTAATTTATATTTTTTAAAAATTTTAATCTTAATCATTCCAAATTTAATTTTTTCAAAAACAGCATCTGCTCCTGCTTGTAGTTCTTTACGATTAGTAAAATACTGAGCAATTGAAGGCCTGGTCAAATAAAGACCTTTTGGTTGAATATCTTTTGGAACGTTAACTGGATCAAGAGGTCCCGAG
>MDTG01026455.1_pt1 | contig 13163 bp, 11 predicted proteins | sample 811421 | NCBI WGS metagenome assembly MDTG01 (sample SAMN05326645, study PRJNA326480) | marine metagenome | isolation source: seawater | place: Pacific Ocean: South East | collected 2011
ATCGACCGGGGGGGCAGTTCTAGATGGGAACATGATGAGGAGACTTGCAGTCGAGCTAAACATCCCGTTCGTGACAACCATGGCAGGAGCGAGGATGGAAGTGGAGGCAATTAAGGAGGCAACTGAAGGAATCCCAGAACCTCGCCTTCTCCGAATAAAGTCGCTATAGTTCAAATGAATGTCCAGAAAATGGTTATAGAACCTACTCAGACCTACTGATGTGACGCTGAGGGAGCAGATAGAACTGGACAGAGATCTTCTTGACTCAATAAGCGATATTTCTCTCTATCCAAATATCAAAATGAAGCGGCTGGAGAGGGCCAGAAAGACATACGGCCTAGCCAATAGCCTTGATGTGCAGCAGGTCTTGCTAATGGTGGATAATACCATATTCGGGTCTGGAAAGCAGGGGCTAATTGTAACAGAGCAAGAACTTCATGCCTTCACAAATATTTGTGGCAGATTCTCAATCAGACTAGATGACATAGATTCACTTTCACCACAGGTGAGGAAGACATCTTTCGGAGCAACTATACCAGGAATAGTGATCAACAAAGGTTACTTTGCATCACTCCCGGGAATGGTGCAAACAGTAAGGGTGGGGAATTATGAACAATCCTCTGTGGTCGTTTTATGCCTCCTCCTAAAGAATCGTACTAGATGCGAGATTGAAATGGAGCCTGAGGAAGACCCCGGTCCGCCCCCTTGGTATCTGGAATAGCTACTTTCATGAACAATTTCAGATATTAGATGGATTGAATACTAATCCCCTGTATCATTACTTGTGAAAGAAGGCGATAGCGGGGGCATGGATGATTTCGCCGAAGATCCATTGAAAGTCGAAGAGCATAAGATTAGACTCGCCAAGATTCTGCCGCGTTCATCGATTTATGGGCCCGGGAGGAGGACGGTCATCTGGGTTCAGGGTTGTAGTTTGGCTTGCGAAGGATGCTGGAATGAGGATTTGTGGCCTTTCCAAGGTGGAGAATCGGTCAGCATAGACTCAATCATCGACTCTATAGACATGGGTGAGATAGAGGGAATAACATTACTGGGTGGGGAGCCACTTCAACAGCCAAAGTCCACTCTGGCACTTATACAGAAGGCCAAATCTGTGGGCCTTACAACCATGCTATACACCGGTTTCGAACCCCATGAGCTCAAGGGTTCGGCATCGAAGGCACTTCTACTAAGCGACATTGCTGTAGTGGGAAGGTACCGACAGGAAGAACGCGATATCAATCTCAGGTGGCGGGGTTCTTCTAACCAAAGGGTACTGCTAATCAGCGAGAAATATGCTAATCTCAATATCGATGAAATGAATGAAGTGGAAGTTCACATGGACGAAGAAGGAAGAATCGAACTTGTCGGATATCCCACAATGGGCTTGATTAGGGATATTGAGACCAGATTGTAGTGCATTACTTCGTATAACTGGTGAATTCCCATACGTTCTTCTTCCCAGAAGACTTCTTCCTGACCTTGTACCCACGTTCTTTGAAAATCTTGTTCAATTCCGCCTTCCTCTCTCTCCTCATTTTCTCTTCGGAAGCCTTGATTGAAGCTAAGTCTGCAGCTCTACGCTTCTCTGATAACTTGCTCAGTGCCTTGGAATATTCTGACTTGTCTACATCCCTGCTGGAATCTGTAATCTCGCTCTTGGACTTTGAATATCCAGCAACTAGATTATCCAACCATGCCCAATTTACTCTAACATTTTCCCCATATTCTTCCCATCTCCTCTCCGTTGCTCTGTATGTTCCCAACTTCCTGACTAATTCCTTTCTTCCATCTGGGGTTTCCAATGTTACCGTCTTGGGGAGGTTTCTCTCAAGGGAATCAATGAGCTTCGCCCTTCTGGACACCAATGAGTCTAAGTTCCTTATCTCCGATTGTATTCTTTCTGCGAACATCCCGATTTCTTCAGATGATCTGGAAGCAGTAGTGAGGCTATCCGAGAGGGCCTTATCATCCCCCTCCAATGCCGATTCCATGGAAGAGGCATCTAAACCCATTTCCTCTGCTTGCTTCAGTAAGGAACCGAGTGTCTTTTCGCTCTCATCTAAAGAGGAATCTACAGACTCTAACTCGCTTAGTTCGATGGGCCTGCTGACCCAACTGAAACCTCGTAGTCCCGATAATGCTTTATCGAGAACAATTAGAGAGGAAAGAGCCATATTTTGAGTTCTCTCAACCCATCTCCCACTCAATAACCCTCCCCCCTCTGCTTTTCATCTTCGCTTCCTTTGACATCTTTCTTCTTCCTATGCTTTCCATAATTGGGGTCGTCTGGTTTTGGTGGTAGGATGAAGAAATCTCCGACATCAGCAATATCGTCAAGTAGCTCTCTAATTTCATCAAGGCTAGACTCTTCCTCCCCTTTCTCACAATGAGTCTTGACCTCAAGGCTGCCGTCTTCATGCAATGTGATTCTAATATCTGCCAAATTCCACTCCTCCTAACTCAAATTATCTATTTTCTTCTTGGAACTCTTTTTTCGCCTTTTCGATATCTTCGGAGTTCCCCTCAATGACTTCTCCTTGATCGGCGTGCCTGGCCCTACCGAGACAGAACTTCCTCATACTTTCTATTTCTTCAGCCATAGTAAAGGATAGAGGTCTAGTTTGTCTACAAATAGTAAGAATATCTTCAGTGCAAATCTTTCTTCTTCCCTCCTTGAAAGCCCGATATAGGGAGTCTTTGACAACTTGTTCAATCTCCGCTCCGGACCACGAATCCGTGCTATCAACTAGAGATTCAATATCGATATCGTCAGGAGAACTGCCAGATTTCTCTCCATACTTCTCAATTTTCTTGACAAATATCTCCTTCCTTACATTCTCGTTCGGCAGATCTACAAAGAATATCTCGTCGAACCTGCCCTTTCTGATTGATTCTGGGGGTACTGACATTTTGTTCATAGTCGCTACTACGAATACTGGACTGACCTTCTCTTGGAGCCAGGTTAGTAGAATCCCCATGGTTCTAGCAGTAACTCCACTGTCTAGACTCCCAGATCCGCCAGCTCCCGCCATTCCTTTCTCAATCTCATCAATCCAAAGAATGCAGGGTGAAACTGCCTCAGCTACATCCAGCGCCCTCCGCATGTTAGACTCGCTTGCTCCCACCAAGCTCCCAAATACCTTTGAGATATCGAATCGAATTAGTGGGTACTCCCACATGGATGCTATGGCCTTCGCTGTCAGGCTTTTTCCACATCCCGGCACTCCCATCAATAGAAGGCCCTTGGGCGCTTCCACTCCGAATGCTCTTGCTTCCGGAGACAAAGCCTCCCTCCTTTCCTCTAGCCATTCCTTCAATGAATCCAGCCCTCCTACATCGTCCATACTTATTTCTGGCTCGAAGTAGTCTAGAAGTCCACCCGAACTCCTAAGGATGCTTCTTTTTTGCTCTATAACCATCGGTATACATTCTGCACTCATCTTCTTCGCCGATCTGAATCCAGCAATAGAAAATGCACTACTCGCTTCCATTACTGTCATTCCTCTTGCCGCCTCTACAATCCTAATTCGATCCCCTTGATCCAAGTCTTTTACATCGAAGCCGTGCTTCTTCACTACTTGATCAAAAGTTACGCCTAGATCCCCATTGTCCGGGAGGTCTAATCTTAGGTTGATCACTTCTTTTGACAAGTCATTCGTAATATCAAAAGAAGGACCAGATATGAAAATACACTTATTTTCTTTGGGTTTTAATTTCGCTACTCTCCTCCATAGCCACATACTTGACCACGGTGGATGCCCCTCTCCAAGCCTATCTAATGCTAATTCATGTCCTTCTTGGTGGAAGTAATGGTGATAATCTTCAAGATGAAGAACGGCATTTCCTACGAAATCCTGATCTATGAACCAACTCATTATATCCGGCAATCGATCATTTGGGTCTATCCCATTATCAGAGAACCAAGAGCTACTAGATACTAGAGACCTCCCAGACATTATCTGCAAATCTTCTTCCTGATTCCACTTGAGATAATCAAATCCGGTATCTCGACAAGCCTTCTGGATCGAACCCTGTACCCTCTGCCATTCGAAAGACTCTATCGTGACAATTGGCGTTCTAGAGTCGATCAATACTTTCAGGCGCTCTGTCAACTCCTTTCTACTTACCATGGCAAATCCTGATTGAATGAGTTATATAACAACAATGTTTCAGAACGTTATGGCAACTTCCGACGAAGGGAAGTACTCCGCTAGAGGAAATTCGGGTAGTCTTTCTTCCATGAAAGATGCTATTCAGGTCCATGAGAAGAAAATGGAAGAAGGCAGAATTGCGAGAAACATGTTGAAAAAACTCGATAATGACTTGAATTCGAAAAAATCTGAGAAAACCGATTTAGAAACGGAATTGAAAAATCTAAAGTCCCAGATATCAATTCTCGAGGGAAAGATAGGGACCAATGAAAGAGATTCAGACAGACTGTCGAATCAAATAGATAAAACAAAAGTGGAATTTGATATTCTGAAAAATGAGTACGAAGAAGTATCCTCGAAAATGGCCGAATCCCGATCACTGTACCATCAGACGATCCCCGAAAAGGACTCTCAATTCCCCTTCCCTATCCGTGCCGAAGATTTACAAGAGGACATGCTGGGAGATTCTAATGTCTCGTGTTTCGCATTGGGGGACATACATGGATGGGCACCAGGTTTTCTTGCGTTCCTGATGCAGAACAAACTTGCTGAAGTCGAAATTAACGGAGAGAGGTGCAACTCTGACTCAGAATTGCCCAGATTTTTCCCCCATCCAAAGGATTGGGACGAGCAAGAGATTCCTATTGAGGGGCCTTGGTTAGATGGAAGCCCGTTCACGCCTCCAAAGGGATCTGGAAATCTCCGCGGACGAATATACTCAATCAAAATAGAACCAACCAAAAAACTCCTCCAAAGGTCCTTTTTACTTCAAGTGGGGGACTTGACGGATCGAGGAGATCACTCTGAACTTTCCATTGAGATTGCAAGGCAGTTGGTGGTAAAGTCTGGAGGTAGGGTAATTGTCCTAATGGGGAACCACGAAGGATTCCTCTTGGAAGAGGATAGGCCTTCATGGTGGAAAAATGAGGAAAAGAAGAGATTCGACAAGAAGAAACCGGATTTTCCAGGTTGCCATAGATACCCGTCCAGTGAAATGGGGTGGCCTGACAAATCGACAAAGTCAATGGTTGACTCCGTTTTCGACTCCTACTCTGCCCATCTCTCACATCTGCTCCTTTCACAGGAGTTCGTGTTGCGTAGAATCATGGACGAATCATCTGCAATTAGGCTCAAATCATTGACCCAGCCCTCCTTAGAACTAGCGGGAATTGATGACGCAGAACTATCCGATATCGCCACTGGCGGCGGATGGAATAAGGTTGAGCGTAGTTTCGAATGGCTCCAGTCTGTTTGGGGTTCCAAGGACCCAATGACGCTCCCAGGCTCCCCATGCCTCTTCTCGATGGGGCACCTCTTAGGTTTACATTCCGAATCCGTCGCACTGATTGAGATGACTCAGGGACACTGGGACTCTTTCAAGCACCATTATTTGACAAAGAAAGGCGCACAAATAAGACTCCTTCTCTACAAGACAAGGGGGAAGTCAGGAAAGAAGATGGGGCCCAGAGGTCTGACCAGCTCCCTATTGTGGTCCAGAGACCCGGGTACTCGGTGGGGCATTGGGGAGGTATCCTCCAAACTTTCAAAGACAGCAGGGATAGTAAGTTCCAATCTCCCAGAGATAACCCAGATTTACCATGGCCATACCCCTCAACAGAACATAATCTCGCTAGATGTAAGTGCAGGACCATACACAATAAGGGCCACCAATCTAGATTGGTCTTTCACCCCACCTTACATGGCCGAGGGGCGTCACGGAGGCGATCCATACTCGACAGATAGGACCGTGCAATTCGACACAATTGCCACAGTTACCAGGCAGCCTAAGTCGTACAGGCCCCTTGCATTGCACCAATCATGTAGGGCCGAACTAGCATTTGAGGGTTCGAAATCAAAGGCCAGAGTCGTACTAAAGAGCCCGATCAGAACAAGGAGGAAAGACATAGAAATTTGCTCATTTTGTTTCTCAGACGAGGGTGGAATATCGGTGGTTCCAACCAGTGCAATTAAAGATATATTTTTTGCAAAATTTGATGATGGAAAGATAAATTCATTTTCTGAAACAGATGGGCAGGATATCGACATTTATGGCAAGGAATCTCTATTAATTGTCCAATTAGAAAAAAGGAAAGCAGGGCTTATGTCCGGATCCGAATACACAGGGAATTGGCAAAAAATCTGTTTTTTCCAGAACGAATCTACAAGCCCGCCAAACCCCCCCCTCAATGAAATTGAGAAAAAACTAGAGGAATATATTAGCTCAATAATGAGTCGTAAAACTGCAAATCCGGATCCCTCTCCCAAAGTAATTCATCAGACCAAGAAAACCGCCGAGGAAGGTGGCATAATCTCCCGAGACGCCCCCTCTCCCTCGAAAGATATCCCCAGAATGCCGGTCGGAGATGCAAAGCGAATCATCTCAGATAGTATTGCGGACAAATCCGAAAAATCGGGTGAATCCGAAAAACTTGACGACTCCGAAAGACAGGACTTCGACAGTTTCGAAGATGATGATGGGGTGGGGGAGAAAGACTCACCCATAGACAAGGGGGCAAATGAAGATGAGTGAGGGTGAATGGTTTACCCCATTGTCAGGCCGGGAATACGAGTTCTCGGATGGCGAACAAGAGGGCCTAGGATTCACTTTGGACAAAATACTAGGCACAGGTGTCGCCGGGCAGGTCTGGAAGGTAGATGTTTCCGACGGAACTACTGGCGCACTGAAGATTTACAATAAAATACCGGAAAAGAATGAGCATGCGAGAATCCAATTTGAGGTAGAGGCGAACATCAAACCAGAAGGGGAATGGTTCATCCAATCTTCAGGTTCAGGGAAGGTTCGGAATAGGAGTGCTATCCTGTTCCCATTCGTAAAATCTAGTAAAGACCTTCATTCTTTCATCAAAGATGGCGATCCAGATATGGAGACTCGTCTAGAAATTTCTACGGATCTAACTAATTCAATAATCAAACTCCACAACCAGGATATTTTGCATAACGACATAAAGTCCCGGAATGTTCTATACTGCGAGGAGGATGCAACTCCTACGCGCCTGATTGATTTCCAGTTCTCTTGCCAAAACGATGACGATGTGAAAAATGAGAGATTCGGCAAGGCCACAAAACCAATCGGCACAAGGGGATACATGGCTCCCGAGGTAGTTACTGCTCCAAAATTCATATCTGAGTCATCCGATATCTGGTCTCTCGGTTGTACATTGTATCACATTTTTTCAGGAAGGGAGATAGCAGATACATTACCGTGGACAAACGATAGCGATGAATTCACTAAGAAGTGCAAAGAAGCTTACACGGAGCCGATTATTTCTCCAGAAGTAATGGCCAAAGATGGAGTTCCAACGGAACTATGTCAAATCCTATCAAAGATGCTAACTCCACTAATGAGTGTCCGCACTTCGGACTTGCTAATTGAAATGGCCGCTGAGTCTCATAAAATGACCTATGGGGAGGTTCCATCCAAGGAGATAATCGAGGTCGCCCCAGTACGCGATGTGGTTCCGCCATTATCGGATTCCGAGTTAATTACAGTTGTAATTCATCCAAGTGGAAAGCCCCGACAGTATCTCAATTTGAGAAAAGGTGAGAGGAAGCACATAATCAGCCATCATTTTGACGGCTTGCAATTCCCAAATAGGAAATTGTTGTCAATGGTTTGGGATGGCGAGAGACTTATCTGCTCCGGCAGAGAATATGTGAGAATGATTGGGGGGGAAAGGATTCGCTCTACGAGTTTTGATTCCGACGAAACGATATTGTTCGATGGCCTTCCAACCAGAATAATCTGCCAATCAACAAATCCTTAACTACAGGCATTCCCCAAAATATATGGTCATAACTTCAGGGTCTAAACTAGTTAACGTGGTTTTCTGCGTAGACGTTACGGGCAGTATGGAATATCTGATTGAGTCTGTACAGAGGGGCATCGAGAAGGTCGCTCAGATATATTTGTCTTCAAGGCTAGATATGCGGATCGGTCTGGTCGAGTTCAGAGACAAGGTGTATGCCAGAGCACAAGGTGATGTTTCTCTCGACCCGATAGCTGGAGGCGTTTCGACAATGCGGATAGCCAAATTCGAAGGGGGCAGGACCTTCACTTCTAACACCGAGGAGTTCGCTAAAGCAGTATCAGAACTAAAGGCACTTGGAGGGGGGGATGCTCCAGAATCAAGCTTCGATGCAATAGCCACGGCCGCTACAGATTCGGACTGGGACGATGGAGCCACCAGAGTCATCGTCCACATGACTGATGCACCCCCAGTTATCCCTGATGTGGATATAGCAGACTCCGAGCAACTTCGACAGGTAGTTTCGGAGTGTAAAATAGATCAGATATTCGTAATAGCCCAGATTAGTGACCACCACCACTACTCTTCTCTTGCCAATGCAACTGCTAGGAATGACCAATTCACACTCTTGAGTTTGCATGAAATTACGACTAATGTAGAAAGGATGGTAAGAGTTCTTGAGGACGTTGCGAAAACTAGCAGCGAAGGGATAGAAGACGATCTGGGTACGGAATTGGAAGTACCAGAAGAAATCTCAGAGAACCCATTCGATGATAATGATGAAGATGAGGCCGAAATCGAGGAGAGCCCCGAATGGGAAGACGATGACGACAATCCATTCGCATAGTGATTTAGATGGCTTTGGACATATCCTGCATGCTAGTTGTGGATTGTACCAGTTCGATGGGTTGGATTCACAAGTATCTGAGGAGCCACTTATCTCAGATGGTAAATCAGTTCGACAGCATGGGCCGATCCATCGCATTCGGAGTTGTTGGCTTCAGAGACTGCTGGTGCTCACTACATCCGGCTATTGAGAAGTTTGGATTTCACGGGCGCCCGAACTCGGGATACTCATTCCCTGTGGCTAGAGATGAGGTCGTTCATCGTCGCTTCCTTCGCAGAACGCACGAGACAATCCAGAGACTGGCTACCCCATTGCCTGCTTTAGATAGATTCGTCCCCTCCTCGGGATCGAGGCCATCTGGTTCAAGTTACATCCCATCCGCGGGTCCATCGATCATATTTGGGGAGGAGAAATTCACCGCTAGATTTGGAACAGTGGTAAGTCGAAAAACATCTCCAGAATACCATATCACCGCAGATAAGGCACTCGCCAAACTTAGAGCCAATGGAGGTGGCAACAACAAGGGTGAGTCCTCATACTACGCTCTCAGGGAGTCATTAATCACGCCATGGCCCCTCTCTAGGAAGAGGGTACTCGCGTTGTTCACCGATGACCGCGGCCACATGCCCGATATCGGTGTACCTTCTGGTGTTTCACTAAGGGGGGATCTGTTAGAGGCAGGAATCGATCAGTTGCATGTTTTCACCACTGAAAAGAAGATGGAGAGCTACACATGGCTGTCTGAAAGTAACGATAATCCCTACGCATTCTACCACTACTTATCCAAGGACCTCTCAAAATTGGACTCTACATTCGAAGATTTCGTCAAGACTTCTAGCGAGTGGGACTTCGATGAAGATGAGGACTTCGAATTCACTTCATCTGACTCAAATCCATTCGCAGAGTTTGACAAAGAATTCGACTGAAAAATAGCCTATGGCTTGTAGTTAGGGGAGTCAAGAGCGTCCCTGAGGATCATTATCTCCTTCTTCAATTCGCTGACCCTTCTGTTGTAACCCATCCCTATCATCATCAGCAAGCCTACGAGTCCGCAGGAAGAAAACCACGGGAAACTCCCACCATCACCGTCACTATCTTGCTCTTCTGGAACGACTTCTGGATCCGATGAGTCTTCGGATTGTAAAACACCTCCAGAGGGGAGGTCCGCGGTGTCGCCACCAATCTCCGAATCGGTGTCCGAGGTGTCGCCGGACTCCTCCTCGGTTCCAGGACCATCATTAGAATCGTCAATAGTTTCGCCTTCGTCAAACTCGTTTCCATCGCTCTCCGATGAATCTGAATCGGAGTTGTCACCGACTCCGTCTCCGTCGCTGTCAGACCACTCGTTCGGATCGTATGGGAAAGCGTCCTCGTGGTCGTAGAAACCATCCTCATCAGTATCTCTCCAACTGTCGTCTATCCCGTCCCCATCAGCATCTTCGTCCGAGTTGTCCCCTATGCCATCTCCATCGGCATCTCCCCACTCGTTGGGGTCGTCAGGAAAAGCATCGAAGAAGTTGAGGGTCCCATCTCCGTCACGGTCATTGTCTAGGAAGTCGCACTGGCCATCACCATCGATGTCGTCAGGCATATTGGTGGAGTTATTCGTTGACGTTCCACACATTGACTCGAGTTGGTTGCTAAAACCATCTCCATCATCATCAGCCTGCCCCCATGAGCATCCCGATGCATCGACCTGTTCCCCCCAGGGAGTCCCTAGGCAACTGTCTTGGATGTCCATTACCTCATCACCGTCATCATCGACCTTGCTCGGCGGGTCTATCGCATGGACGATTATCTCCGAATAGCTGTGTACGCCGTTTCCGTTGTTACAATTTACGTAGTTTACGACCTTAGTTCTGAGGAGCGAGCCTCCGATGTCTCCTATCTCAGAGTGTTCGTCGAATCTGTCGTATACCACGTTCTCGTAAACTTCCCAACTAGGATTGGTTTCGGCAGTACAATAGGGGTGTCCTGTGAGTTGTTCACGACTTTCGTGCCACCACTTCACATTGCCATAGGAGTCGAAGCAAGTCTCTGCGAAGACTGTATCCGACGGGGCGCCTCCGTATTTTGTGCCCGCGAAAGAAGCCGCATTTTGATGCCAACCATTACCCCATGGCATAGTCCATTGGGTATACCTTGATCCTGGAACTAAGCAGAAACCATCTCCGAATTGAATTATGCCAACGCAATTCGTTGCACCATCCTCACAGGGATTTGAGAATCTGGTATTTTCCTCGAGCCCAAATATCTGGAATCTCTGGCTCGAATAGTCAACTAGGAACATCCCCATTGGGCAATTATCCGGAGTGTTCTCAGGATCGTTAACCACGCTCCCAATAAATACCGCCTTGCTATCGGATATAGCGGTGTATGATTGGCTCTCATAGCCCTCCGTGCATAATGACCAACTATCCGCAAGTTTACTTCTCAGAGCGTCTAGTGGGAAATCCCCGGAAAGCCCCCTTATGTCTTCGTTACCTGCATAGGATCCAGAAGAAACGAAATGATAGTCAGAGTAGTTCTCAAAATTGCTATCTGCCCAGTATATGTTATGTCCGCCACTATATCTAGAAATGTTTCCGTCATTAGTCTTAGTCAGACCACTGCCCCATATTGAACTAGAATAGTTCGCCTGTGAGATGCAGACTCCGTCTTGATCGATTTTCGCAGCGTACCATACTCCGGTGCATCCTGATATGGACGGCCCTCCAAACTGAGTCCATTCTTCGCGCATTTCACTCCCACCGGTGCTGACAATCATCCCTCCATCAACAAAAAAAGCCTCATGCCAATTCTGGTTCCCAGCCTGAATCTCATACATGCTATTCTGGTCCCAGTAATGTAATGGTGATGAGAAAACACTCCTCCAGATGCCATTCAGACCTATGCTGCCGAAGAAATAGGATTGGCTTTCGATATCATTGCCGAGGATGGACAAATCTTGCTCCGCGAATGCGTGCAGCATAATGGAGTCGCCAATTAGTCCAGAATTCTTAATCGTGGCATCGACATTGATGGCCCAAGAGCAAACTCCTAACGAATCCACCAGTATGATGAATGTTCGTCCAGCTTCCTCTTGGTAGCATGAATCAGTATCTATGCGTTCATGCCCGTTTCCGATGAAAACGAACCCTCCTTCTTCGGTTGCTAGTGAGAAGTCGACTCCGACTTGAGTATTTTTATCAGAACCGTTAATTGGGACTCGCAATATCTCCCTTATTGCGGGCAGGACGTGTGGCTCCGAACCTTGGTCTATGGCCATAGAAATCTCCCCTGTCGGGGAGGTCAGTGTTGCATCTATCAAATCGCCAGCGGGTATGGATGTTATCTTCACCACATTTTCAGCGACAACTTCGGAATCAAACCAGACCAGCGCATCGACCATGGAGGAAAATTCCTCCACAGTCCCGTTTATTGTCCCGATTGCGTATGCTAGAACTACAATCGAACCCTCGTCGCTACTCCCTCCCCCCGTTGCGTCGAATTCGAAGACAATCTCCACACCAGCAAGATCGAAGATGGATATCTCGACCCCATTGAGGTCCGAAATCGAGTCGATCTGGAAGTTGAGGTAGATCTTCTCCGTCTGCCCGTTCTCGATTTCCACATTCTGTACGGATTCTAATGTTTCTTGTGATGGGGTTCTGAGGTTGCCCTCCTCTCCGGGCATCGTAATCTGAATTGTCAATATCGAAACTACGAGTAGTGCGGCCCAGCTGGTCCCGCTCATGTTCATTGATCGCACGAGGGGGGGGTCCTCATTTTCTTCTTTCTGTTTGAAACCGTCTCGTTGAGGGGGCATTAGTTGGACGATTGCATCACTTAGTCAGGGTAGCTCCGGTTTCAGTCCTAGTAATCCTGCCATCTCGGATGGTGTGCACGGCTAAAACCGCCTCCTGAGTCCCATCGGGGAAGTCCATCACCGAGTGCTCCACCAATACCTCATCGTTCTCATAGATGCATCTGGGTTGATTGATAACGACGTCTGAATTTGCCATCATGCCCCTCATCATCTCACTCACCTGTGCCTTATCCATCGTTGTTCCAGTTTGGTGTCGCACGAATTCGTAGTCATCATGCAATGCCTCGATGTAATGCTCTGCGTTCCTCTCTTCCATTGACCTCATTAGTAGTTCGTAGACTGCCATATCTCCTCGCCAGCCAGTTACGATTTCATAGTTTCCTAATCAAACTATGAACTTCCAAGAAGGGATACAATTTCCCCCCTATCCATTTCGAATAGGAGTGATGAGGCCTTGGGACCATGCCTTCTGCCAATTATTGCCCAGTATATCGAGGCAAAACCCTCCTTTCTAGAGACCCCAGTGGAATCGCATGCTTCCGATATGGACTCTCCGATTCCTGCATCGGTCCAATCGCACTCGGAAA
>MDTG01372281.1_pt1 | contig 13163 bp, 14 predicted proteins | sample 811421 | NCBI WGS metagenome assembly MDTG01 (sample SAMN05326645, study PRJNA326480) | marine metagenome | isolation source: seawater | place: Pacific Ocean: South East | collected 2011
ACAATCGTTATAAAAGGTATAAATAAAAGCGATTTCAATCCTAATAAATCCATTATAAAAAAAGATCTCAATGACTTAATAGATGCCGGCCTAAGTTTGTCAGCAGCATCAAAATACTTGGCGAAAAAAAATGGTCTAAAGAAAAGCGAAGTTTACAATATGATTTAAAATTTAAGAAGACTTTTAATTTATATGAGCTTGATTAAAAAATTATTCTTCACAGCAATTTTTAATTCTTCTTTATTTGTGCTTTTATTCATTGGAATACAAAATAGTTCAAACAAAAACAAAGTAAACTTATTAATTAATGAAACTATTGAACTCCCAATAAGCTTTATAGTTGGTTCTAGTTTTATATTAGGTTCTATTTTAGGAAACTTTATCGTTTTCGATTTTAATAATGAATAAAAATTAATCAAAGTGCTATAAGATTTTCAGCACAAACGATTCTTGAAATTCCTTTAGAAATAAGAATAGGTGCCGCTATTCTAAATACATTAGTATTTGGGACTTTTAGTACCTTTTGGTCTTTATTACAAGATCTTTTTGCGAGATTTAAATCAAAAAATATTTCAATAGTTTTTCTATTTAAATCATTATGAGGTAAAAATTCCCATTCTGGAAAATCTTTTAATAGTTTTATCTCTAACTCAATTTTCTTATCAACAATCATATAAACAACTTTAGGGAAATCTATCTCAGAAATATGGACTGAAGATAATTCTTTTCGAGATGAATTATCCATCTCATAATCTATAGGAGCAATTTCAAAAAAAGAATCAATTGGTGCAAAATTTGAAGAACTTATATTTTCATTTAAAACTTTATTTTCAGTAGAATCATTTTTAAAATCTTCATTATCTAAATTTTTTTCTATCAAATGATTAGTTTGATGTTTATTAATTTTAGATTTTTCTTTTAAGGATTTACTTTTGTTGATTAACTCCTTATATTTCGATTCTCCAAGATTTTTTTTCAGATTTCTTATAATTGTTGAGTTAGTACAAGCATTTTTTTGAGACAAAAGATCAATAGAGGTACCAGATTTAAAGCTTTGAACTATATCTTCTTTTTGTTTTTCAGTAAGTCTTTTAGTCAAGATTAAAGGTGGATTATGTCTAATCTAATGTATGCATCTTAGTTAAAGAGAATAAAAGCAAAACTTTTTTACTAAAAATCATAAAAAGAATTTATTAAGATTGTTTAGGCTTATTGTGTCAGATATAATAGAAAGATGCTTCCTTAGCTCAGCTGGATAGAGCAACTGCCTTCTAAGCAGTGGGCCGCAGGTTCGAATCCTGCAGGAAGCGTGCATTTATTTACTAATTATCTCCTTACACAAATTATTAACTTAAATTACTTAGGAAAATTTTATAGTTTAGATTTAAGAGATTCCTATGAAGTGGGTAAATTATTATTTTATATTGGACTATTTCTTATACCCTCTGTATTGTCCTTAGGGATTTTGTCCTTATTTATTTCTTCTACAGTAAGTTTTAAAAGTGATAAAGAAAGTTTTTTTAAAGAAAAATACAGTTTTATATTTTTTATAAGTAGTATTTTTTTAACCTTGAGTAGTTTAGTAAATTTTTTTGATAATAATTCAATCAATAATATATCTGATGCAAAATATTTAACTCTTCTAGGATTATTAAATTGGTTACCACTAATTTTTTGTTTTAGAAGTTTCCAAAAATTTTTAAAGTATCCATCTGATAGGAAGAGATGTTGCTTAATTCTAATATCAGGTACAGTTCCAGTCCTATTTTCTTGCATAAGCCAAATTTTTTTCAAATGGTACGGCCCTTTTGAAACGTTATTTGGTCTTATTACTTGGTTCCAAAGGCCTATTGATGGAATTACTGGAGTAACTGGCTTATTTAGTAATCCAAATTATTTAAGTGCTTGGCTTATAATAATTTGGCCTTTTTGTTTAGCAATATTTGCTTTTGAGAGGAAGGAATTTAAGAGTTTTTTCTTAAAATTTTTACTAATTACCCTAACATCTTCCTTAATTGTATTAACTGCCTCAAGAGCAGCCTGGATTTGTTTAATAATTTCAATACCATTATTTTATGGGATAAAAAAAATAAATAAATTTTTTTTCTATCTTCTTGGGATCCTTTCATTTATAGTAATTAATATTTCAGTGCCCATATTAGGAAAAAATTTCCAAGAACTTTTAAAATCCATAATCCCTGAGGGATTGTGGATTAACTTAACTTCTGCAGGATTCGATAACTTAGATATTTCAAGAATAGGTATATGGATTAAGGCAATAGATTTTATTAAAGAAAAACCTTTATTAGGACATGGCGCAAGATCTTTTCCACAACTTTTATCCAATGATATTGATATATGGAAAGGTCATGCTCACAATTTACCTTTAGAGTTAATGGTTAATTATGGAATACCAGCAGCTTTACTTACATTAATTCCAATATTTTTTTTAGTGGTAATTTCTTATAGAAAAATCTTCATATTTGAAAAAAAGATAAACAAGATTTCTATTTTTGATAGAGCTTGGATATCATCTTCAATTCTTTTAATAATTATTCATATGATTGATATCCAATATTTTGATGCCAGAATTAGTATAGTAGGATGGATTTTAATATCAGGTTTAAAAAACATCGCCTCATCTGAAAAATATGGTAATAATTTAAATGAGAACAATCCCATTCTTACAAATCAATTATAAAATATCAGGCTAAATAATTTAGAATGTATACAGTAATAATACCTTCTTTAGGAAGGATTAATTATCTAAATGAATTACTTCAAAGTATATATAATCAAACAATATTGCCAGAAGAGATAATAATACTTCTAGATCGAAACAACTTATGTGAAGATTCTGAAAAATTAATTAATCAAAAAAAGAATTGCAAAGTAGTTTTCTGTAATAATTTAAACCTTTCTCAAAAAAGAAATTATGGTGCAGAGATTACAAAAACAAACTATATTATTTATTCTGATGATGATGATATATGGGAATTAAACAAAGGAGAATTAACAATTAAATCTTTAAATACTTCACAAATTGTTTGTCACGAATATACAAAATTTGGAGAAATTGACCAGAAGCCCAAATTCATTCTTGGGAAAAATCCAAGAATTATTAATTCTAAAGACCTTTTATTTGGATCAAATATTTTTGGAGGTGGCTCAGGTATTGCAGGTAGGAGGGAAATTTTCTTAGCATTACCATTTGATAAAAATTATTTATTTTGCGAAGACTTTTATTGGTGGATAAAAGTAGTTTTAGCTGAAATTAAAATTGAATATCTTCCTTATCCTTTAGTTAAGTATAGAACTCATAAAAATAATATGACATCTAATTTCTTAAAAATATATTTTTTTAATATCAAAATATTTAGAAATTTAATAATCAAATCTTCTATTCTCTTTATCGCTTCTATATACGGTTTTTTAAAATCAACTATAAAATCTTTTCTTCTATTAGGAATTTACCTTTTATTTAATAAATCCAAAAAAAAATAAAATATGAAAGAAATAAAATTTAGTTTATTAATGTGTACATACTATTTTGATGATTCAAAATTGTTGAAACTTTCCATAGAAAGTATTTTTAAAAATACTGTAAAACCAGACTTTTTTATACTTACAGTAGATGGTAAAATCCCCAAGAAAAATTGGTTAACAATTCATAAATTAAGGAAAAAATATAAAATAAAACTTAACATTATCAAAAAAAATATTGGCTTAGCTTTAGCCCTAAATAGTGCTCTCAATTTAGTTACTACAAAATGGGTAGCTAGAGCTGATAGTGATGACATAAATATGATTAATAGATTTGAAAAACAAATTGAAATTGCAAAAAATAATTATGATGTTATTGGAAGTAATATCTTAGAAGTAGATCAAAATAATAAGTACCTAAAATTAGAAAAAAAAATGCCTATAACTAATAATGAAATTAATAAGTATTTAAAGACAAGGAATCCTATAAATCATATGACCGCATTTTATAAAACTGATCTAGTAAAAAAAGTTGGAGGATATCCAAATTTTTATCATAGAGAGGACTATGGTCTTTGGATGAAATTACATCATTATGGAGCAAAATTCTATAATATCAGCGAGAATCTTGTTCAGGTCAATGGGGGGCAATCACTTTTTAAAAGAAGAAGGGGATTTAGAAATATACCTGGAGAGTTCAAATTGCAAATACTAAGTTATAGATTAAAAATTAAACCAATTTATCTTGCAATTTTTCATTTTTTAATTAGAGTAATTATGCTCCTTCTACCAAGTAAAATTTTAGGTAAATTTTATTTATATAAACTTCGTCAAAAAAAATAGTTTCATATTTAGCTAAATTTATATTTTGCAATTAAATCTATTTATTTTTTCTAAACCTATTAGATCAGATTTTTTATTTTTCATCCAATAATAAGGAATAGAAAAGATTTTTATATCACCCAATAATCCAGCCCATAATGAAAAACTGCTATTTGAGGCTATCAGACCTTTATGATTTAACATTCTTTTAAAAACCTCTCTTGGATCTCCTCCTTTATCAATTAATATTTTCTGATGCAAACTTTCAAATTTATTATAATCAACTAAATTTGGAGAATCTGAAAAAATAGTTATGCCGTCAAAATCATTTTTATTAAGTATTTTTCGTGCCTCATTAAATAAATATTTTTCTAAAATAATTCCATGAATAGAATGTTTTTTAGAAAGGTAATCCCCTCTTCTTAAATGCAAAGCTAATAAATTAGACTTATTTTTCTTAAAGATTGGATTAATTCTATTTTTCATAAAATCAAGGGATCTTTGATCTAACTCTGAATAATTGATTTTTTGATAGTAACCAGAATGAATAAACCTTCTGGGCCAATAATTTATAAAAAAAGGATTATCCCCAGGTAATCTATCTGATTTTTTACTAATAAATATTTTTTCATAAATTTTAGAATATTGAAAAAGAAATTTAGATAAAATTGAATCGCTCTTTATAAAATCATCAAATAATGAAGGATATAAACTTTCTAAAAAAAATAATCTATCTTTTCTTTCTAAAAAAAAATAGTTGCTTAAGTTTAAGGATACTTTTACATTTGTTGCTAGAGATAATTTATATGCAAAAAACAGACAAAAAAGTTGATTGCCTAAACCACCCTTAATTATAACTTCATGTTTTTTCATTGATATAAACTTAACAATGTTAAATAATAACAAGCAATCAATAATTAAAATATTTTGATTATTTGTTACAACCGAAAAAAGGTAATATCTATTCATTTTAAATAAAGTTATATTGTCTATTAACTCACTAAATATATTAAATAAAAATTTTTTTTTAATAATTATATGTATAAATTTGCATTCACATATTTAGTTAAACAGGATAAAAAAACATGGAATGAACTTGAAGTTTCCCTAAAATTACTTCACAAAAATATCCTAAGTAAATTAATTTGCAATTACAAAATAATTATTTTTTGTGAGGGAGAAGCAATAAAGGCAGTTAAAGATCTTGCTGATTATCTAATTAAAAAAGACAAAATCAATCTAATTTTTAAAAAAATATCTCTCATTAAATATGTAAAAAGAAATGTTAAAGATAAGTATATTAAAGAATTTCCTCACGCAGCAGATTGTACTTCAATAACAAGCCTTGGTTATAGAGATATGTGCAAATTTTTTGCATTTGATGTTTTTTTTGATAAATGTTTAGATGAAGTAGAATACTTTGTAAGACTAGATACAGACTCTTTTTTTATTTATACTAATAAAGAATTTATAAAAAACTTAGAAATTTTAAAATCTGAATATGGATATATTGCTAATACTATTCAAGCAGAAGATAAAGCAGTCAGCTTAGGTTTTGGTAAATGTATATATAATTTTTGTAAAAAAAATCATAGTATCTTATTTCAAGATCGAAATTTCATAAAGTTGTGCCAGGAGGCTACTTTAAAGCCAAAAATTTTTTACACAAATTTTGAAATAATTAAAATTAAATGGGCTAGATCTAATAAGCATAAAAAAATAATGGGTCATATAATTAAATCTAAAGGTATTTACAATTACAGATGGGGAGATGCGTTAATAAGATATTATGTTGTAAATTTACTTTTGGCTTCCCAAAAATCGCTAAAAGGTTGTTTATATAAACATTCTGGACTTTATGATTCTAGAAATCCTATTCAAGTCTTTCTAATGAAATGTTATTCAAAATTTAGAGGTAGACTTTATAAAAATAATTATGAAAATAAATTATCAAAGTTAGACAAATTATTTTTAGGTATTTGAAATTTAAATTTGAAAAATTTATTATAAAATACTATTATCAAATTTAAACTGCATAATGGATATTAAAAAAATATATAGTGAAAATGGATTTTTAATAATTAGAAATTTAATTAAAGAAAAATTGATTTCGGAAGTGATTAATTCTTTAGAAATATTTAAAAAGAGAAATACTTACTACTTCACACAAAATAACCACAATTGGGTAAAGTCTGGTGAAATCACAAAACAAGGTTATTTAATAAATTCAATACAGTCTCCTACTAAACAAAATAATTGTAGGTCCCTAAAAATAGCTATAAAAGAAATTTTAGCTTCAATTGAAATATCAGAAATACTGAAAGAAATAAATGGCAGCGAAATATTCGTTAATTGGCAAAATATGCTTTTTGATAAAAGTACAGGAACTGTTGACCATGCTGATACTTGGTATCTAGATACTAAACCTAGAGGGCAAATGATTGCCGCCTGGATTGCCTTAGAGGATATAAATGAGTTGGCAGGAAGATTTTATGTTTATCCAAAAAGTCATAAATTAAATATTCCTGAAAACATTAATCAAAAAATTAAATCTAATTTGGAATACGTTAATTTTATTAATCAATTTTTAATTAAACAAAAATTATATAGATATGCACCAGAAATGAAAAAAGGAGATGTATTATTCTGGCATCCATTTACTATTCATGGATCATTGAGTCAAAAAGATTCAAAATACTCAAGGAAATCATTAACTGCCCACTATCATCCAATAGGATCAGGGAGAATAAAAACTGCAGAATCTAAAAAGAAAATTAAAAGATATATCAGGAAATTACGCAAATCCGAAAATCCAGCCATTTTTTTTGATAATTATGATCCTTCAGATTTTCAATTTACAACTATTTCGTATAGTAAATGGTTGATTAAAAAATTACTTAGACAAAAATTTACTAACAAATCTAGTAATATGAATAGAGAAGAAATTATTAATAAAGACTATGATTTCTAAGACCTTCAAACTTTATATATTTTCTTAAACCTTTACCAGTTATTTTATAGAAAAACCATGACTCTAATTTTATAGATTTATATATTCTTGATAATATAAAGAGTGTTTCCTGATCATGCCTTGAATTAGTATCCTTTAAATTAATCAAATGATGTCCATTAATAAGAGTTAAATTATACCAAATTGATAACATTGACCTTGCCTTAGGAGAATTTCTTATCGCGATAGCTCCAGCCTCAGGCTGGCAATTAAAAAGAGATGCAATTAATAATTCAATTGATAAATTATATTTATGAAATTTAGAAGAAAACTTCAAATTGGGATAGTTAGTAAGCAGTCCTAGGAAATCAACATTTCTATTTTTTAAAAAAAATCCTTCTATATAATCTCTTATGCCGTTATGAGGTTCATCATTAACATCTAAATAAAACAAAATATCTCCTTCATTAAGTTTTTTCAAGATAGATAACATAAAATATGGTTTAAAAGAAAACCAACCAAATCTATTTTTCTCAGATGCATTTGGGAATGATTGAAAAAATTTAAAATCTAAAGTTTCAGGATTGCATAAATGTATATTTTCTTCTTTAAAACCAACTTTAAGAAAAAATTTATTTTGAATATTTTGCCTTTGAGTAAAACTTTCTGAAGCGAAGGAACAACAATGTATATTCATTTAACAAGACAAATCATTATGTCTATTTAAAATTATTTTTGTATTCTTAATAATACTATTTTGACTCATATTTTCTGAAAAAGAACTATTTTTTTTACTGCCATTTAACTCAATATAAAATATTGGATTTACTGCTGAATATAATCCAAATTTTTTAAACGCTCTACAACATAAGTCTATATCATCTAATTCAAAAGGTGCAAATTCTTCATCAAAAAAATTTAACTGCTTTAATTTTGACATCTCAAACATTAAAGGTCCTCTATTTACAGCTAATCTAATTGCAAACAAATTTAAATACTTATACAACCAATATGGTTTAAGAATCGCCATTAGTTTTCCAACAAATTTTCCAAATATATTTCTACAAGAAAATGGATATTCTCTCCCAACAAGGTCAACTATTTGAAAATTATTATTATGTAAACTAAAATTATGAGCAGCTCTTCCACTTATTGCAAATATTTTATGTTTATAAAAATTGTTCAAAAGTTTTTTGTCCCAATTTTTTTGCAATATCAACATGTCGTCTTGAACTATTGTTGCAAATTCTGTTTGAACATTTTTTAATCCTATATTATTTGCTTTTGTTTCCCAAATATCATCGGTATAAATAATTTCTAAAGTAAGAAAAGTTTTATTATTTACAAAAAAATTTTTTATTCTTTTCTCAGTTTTATCTGTACAACCATCTAAAATTATAATTAATTTTGAAGTTTCTTCACTAGTATTTTTTATCAATCCTGCCAGTATCCTACTTATAGTTTTTTCTTTATTATGAACTGTTAAAATAATTGTATTTAGCATTAATCTAGAGAAAATTATTATTTACATTACTAATATGAACTGATATGTTTTTTATATCTGAATTAAATAAATTTTCCAAAGACAAGTGCGATAAAACAATTGAATTATTTTTTTTACTTATGGCTTTATAAATAATTTCCCAAAGTTTTTGATCAGAATTTGAAAATGGTTCATCCAAAACGAAGTATTTTGAATCTACTAATAATGTTTTCAATAAAAATAATCTTCTAATTTCGCCTGCACTTAATGTCTCAATTTCTCTTGAAAATATATTTTCTAATTTTTTTCTATCCAATATTTTTCCAAAAACTGATTCTAATAATTCATTAAGTTCATTATCAAGATTCATAAGTATATTAATATCAATAGAAAAAATTTCAAAAAGTTCTTTGACACTTCCCCGAAATTTTGGAAGAGGGATTAGAGAAATAGAAACTTTATTTATATCTAAATCATTATGATTTTCTTTACTAAAACTTTCAAAAAAAGTTGCTATTTTCTTTTTCTTTAAGAGCTTCTTCACGTATGTAGTTTTGCCAGAGCCGCTTGCTCCAAAAATATTTATAATCATATTTTAAGAATAAATATTTTTAACATTAGATAATCTTCTAATGCAGGGGATCCCAAATTGAAGTTGTGTAAAAAATGCTATTGATCTAGTAATACTTGGTATCATTCGCGATAAAATTGCTAAAGATGTAGCTGAATTTGTCAAAGAAGTATCAGTTAAATTTAGTATTAAACAAACTAAAGAAATAAGTATAATTATAAAAGCTGATGATTCTGTAAATATTTGATTCATATTCGAGATTATTATCTGTTCACTCTTAATTATATTATAACTCTTATTAACCTTAGAGAAATAATTAACTAATTTATGGGTTTCTCTTAAAGCAGAAATTTCAAAAGATATTTCTGAAACATTGTCTATTAAATTAAGCCTTTTCTCAGTAGAACTTAATATTAAACTTCCAAGTTTATGTAATTTTTTTGAAACTATTTTAGAGACAATTAAAAGAATAACTAAAATGGGCAGATTATATAAAAATAATTTTATACCAAAAATATTTAATAAAATAATTAATCCGCCTATTGCAAAAATCAATTCGGCAGATATTGATGCGATAGGAATATCAAAATTAATAGCAGCTAGATCACATGAATTTATTAATTTTTCCTTAAATAAATTAAAGTTTTTTTTATCCTCTGAATCATTTATTCTATTTTCTATAAAGTTTTTTACGATAAATTCCTCATCTTTAAATTTTTTATAGAAAATTTTATTAAATGCATATTTCCTTAATAAAAAAACAATTATTGTCCGTATAACCACAAAAAAGAGGCATAAGAAAATATAAAAATATATTTCTAGATCAAAACTATTTTCTGTTATTTTATTAAATAATGATGAAATTAGAAGAATAAGAATAATATCTATAAGACTAGAAAAAGAATACGCAATAATTGAATTTTTAATCGAAAAAACTCTTATAAAAAAAATATTTTTTTTAAAAAGAAATAATTTATTAATCATGGTTAGTAGAGTGATATTTAAATTTTTCAGATTTAAAAGTAATATTAGGAGTAAGAAAACCTTCCCATGAGCCAAAGACAAAAAAGAAAATAATTGATGATGAAAGCAATATCAAAAAATAAGCAGGATATCTTAAGAAAGATACAATACCAGTTACTCTATACCCCTCTCCTGAAACAATAATATTTTCAAACTCAATATTTTTTAAAAAATCTCTTAAAGATTTATCAGTAAATCTATGTAAATGCGTGTTGTCTCCAAATGAATTTCTCAAACCAAATGGACTCTTAAGATTAGGTGTTCTGCCAATAAAATTAATTTTTTCATACATAGTAAAAAGCTTATTAAAAAATAATTTTTGGTCTATTTCATGAATATGCTCTATTACATCTTGCATAATAACTGTTAATATTTTTGTTTTAGGACTTATTTGATTAGCCTTGAATTCATTAATATTAATATTTAGGCAATTAATACCTTCTAATTTATTAGATGCAATTTCAAATTTTTTTTTGTCAGGCTCTATAAATAAAATGATATTAAATCCTTTGTTTTTCATATTAAAACTTAGATCTCCAGTTCCTCCTCCAATTTCTAAGTAATCAGAATTTTTATCCAATTTAAAACCATATAATTTATTTCTATTAAGCATCTATTAAATTACTATATTTCGATATAATCTATTTTATAAATTAATAAAATAAAAAATAATTATTTTTATATTTTGTTATTAAATTTGATATATTTACTATACTATTTGCAACTTATGAACCTTAATATCCCTTGGATAAAAAGTAGACGGAAATTTCTTATTGCTATAGCAATAGACGTAATTTTAAATGTATTGATTTATTCCTATTTTTATTTAAAAACATTTAATTCATATCCTAATTTTGTAGTTCCCATTAGCATATCTGCTTATTGGATAATTTCAAGTTACATATTTGGTAGATATATGAAAACAAAAAAAATAAACTTAAAAGGAATATTTAAGTATTTTTTAAAAACAACTTTTATTTTCTTATTTTGTAATTTTATTTATTTATCTTTAAATTGGTCTCACAAATTTTTTAGTATTTTATTTACTAATAAAAATCAACTTATTGATATAAAGCAATCTCAAAATATATTTTTTCTAAAAACAACTTTTTTGATATTTTTTATAAGCTTTTGTTTGCAATATTTGCTTAGTATATTTACATACAAATTTTATAGCCCCAAGAAATATTGGTTATTTTATGGATCTGATAAAGATTTAATAAATCTTAAAAAAGAAATTAATATTTTCCAAGTTAAAACTGATTTACAAATAATAAATGCAGTAAAAAATATTAATGAAATACTATTTGAAGATGTGGAAGGAATAATTGTAGGAAATAATGTTGAAATGAACCAGACTGATATTGATCAAATATTTAATTTCAAGTCAAAAGGATTTAATATTATTGATGAAATTAATTGGTGTGAAAACAAATTAAATAGGATCCCGCCAAATATGATTAATAGCAAATTCAAAATAATAGAAAAATTTAATGCTATTGACGATTCTTATAATATCAGAATAAAAAGAATTGGCGATTTTATAGTAAGTCTCTTTTTATTATTAATTACTTTACCGATTAATATAATAATTGCTCTATTAATTTATATTGAAGATCAAGGACCTATATTTTATTCCCAAGTTAGAACAGGATATAGAGGTGAAAAAATAAAAATTTATAAATTTAGAAGTATGGTTGTTGATGCAGAAAAGTCAGGACCTCAATGGGCCCAAAATGAGGATAAGAGGATAACCAAAATAGGCAAAATTATACGTTCTACAAGACTTGATGAATTACCTCAACTTTTATCAGTTTTAGAAGGAACTATGAGTTTGATAGGACCTAGACCGGAAAGGCCAGAAATAGAGTTTGAATTCTTAGAAGAAATTCCATTTTATAAATATCGAACTATTTTGAAACCTGGAATAAGCGGATGGGCTCAAGTAAACTATCCATATGGAAATAGCATCGATGATACAATACAAAAATTAAGTTATGACATTTATTACATTAACCATATTTCTTTTTTATTAGATTTGTTTATTTTGTTTAAAACCATTAAAACTGTTTTTAATGCCAAAGGATATAAATCAAAGTTTTATCCATAATTAGGTTTATTATTCTTATTTTTTTTACCTTTGCTTTTATAAATTAGTAAAAGGAGATTAATTGCATATGATGAAGTTTTTTATTATTTACAGTAAAGATGGATATTAGAAAAAGGAAATTGGATAATGCCAATGTGGTTTTATGAGTTTTATGTTGATAGGAAAATTGCTATACAATATTTGATAGCTTGAATACAAAAATATCTATATCTTTTTGGAAATTACAATTTGAATTTAATTTTATATTTTGATGGGTAAACATTTTTTTCAACCATTTTTGTATGACCTTCTTTTAGCAATTTTTTAAACTATCATAAAAATTTCTAAACTCTTAGTTTATTCTTATATTTAATCTTGTCCCAATACATGTAGTAAATTCTTTAGAATAGAGTTGAGATTTTTTATAAGTTCTAAAATAATTGAGCCAGTTTTTTCAAAATATTAGTCTCAAAAATTTGATCAGTATTTTGTGGAATTAATTTTCTATTTTTAATGGATTTAAGAAATTATTTTATATCCTTTTCATTTTTAAATGTTTAGATTAGATATCTTCAGAGGTTTATTTTTTTATGGGAAAAGTATTCTTTTCCCATTTAGCAAAAGAGCTCTTATTCTTTTTTCATAGACAACCCAATCTGCAAATTTATTTAAGAATTTAAGAGCCTTATCATTTTTAGTTCAATGAGAAAGGTGAGGTCAATATTTATGAATCCTCTTATGT
>MDTG01073249.1_pt1 | contig 13162 bp, 11 predicted proteins | sample 811421 | NCBI WGS metagenome assembly MDTG01 (sample SAMN05326645, study PRJNA326480) | marine metagenome | isolation source: seawater | place: Pacific Ocean: South East | collected 2011
ACTTTTTCCAGAACCAGAAACTCCACTCACACCAACTAAATTTCCAAGTGGTATCTTTAAAAGATCTACATCTAAATTTCGTCCACTTGCTCCAAAAATTTTTATCCAACCTTTACGACCAATCTCGCGTTCACAAGACGGTATTATCGCTAAATCACCACTTAAAAAGCGACCTGTTAATGTTTCTCCCATCGACGAATGATCTAACTTTCCGGAGTAAACTATTTTTCCACCTTTATCACCTGCTCCAGGTCCAAAATCCACTATTTCATCCGCAGCTTGCAGCAATTGTCGATCATGCTCTATTACAATTACAGTATCACCTTTATCCCGCAAATGCTTTAGTGTTTTTATTAATTTATGTGTGTCTTTTGCATGGAGCCCTGCACTCGGTTCATCAAGTAGATAAAGCATTCTAGCAGTTTTTCGACATAGAACAGCACCTAGGCGTAAACGTTGACATTCACCGCTAGAAAGAGCTTCTCCACTTCGACCTAGTTCTAAATAACCCAAACCCAAATCCTCAAGTGTCCGAAGCCGTGAGATCAACTCTTGGCGCACTGCCTTAACTATATCTGGACATTCTAAATTTTCGAGACGAAAACGAGTTTGCTTAACTGTCTCTTTACAATACTCACCAATATTTCGACCATCAATTTTCACGGAAAGTGACTCTTGACTCAAACGCATTCCACTGCACTTAGAGCAAACCGAATCTGCAAAACGATTAGTAAACCATTGTAACTCGGATCCTTTTGCCTTGGCGGTTGTGCGTGTAAGCCATCGTCTTAGACCAACAAATGAATGCCGCCCACGAGTTCCATCCCATAATCGACGAAGGAAAACTTCATCACAAAGACTCAGAGCTATATCGGGGTCCACCTTATGAAACTCAAAGAACTTGTTGATCTCTTCTTTCAGTTTGAAGTGTCCAAATGCGTCCCAAATCGGCGAAAGGTTTTCGTATAGACTTTTGTCATCGTGACGCCAAACCTGTTTCGGTGTTAAGCCTAAGACCTTTCCCGTGCCTCGACATTCAGAGCAAGCACCAGTCGGACTATTAAAAGAAAATAACGAAGATTGAACTGATGGGAAATCAGTATAACATTCCATACATGAAGGCCGAAGTGAAAACGTCAAGTCTTCCTTATTTTCTTGATTTGCAATTATGATGTGTCCATTAGACATTTCTGATGCTGCTTGCAAGGAACCACGCAACCTTCGCGAAGATTCCGGCTTGATAACAATTCGATCAACAACAACTTCTATTCGATCAATTTTAGAGCATTCCTCAAAATGAAGATCTTCTAATAAAACGTAATCACCGTTAATACGAACTCTACGATATCCAGATCGATCTATCGATTCTATTAAGTCTCCAACTGCGGATAAACTGGATAACGTGAGAGGAGCTAAAACGGATAATTTTGTCCCAATCGGTAATCCGAGTGCTCTCTCGTATACTTCTTCAAACCCATGACTATGGACAATTGCCCCACAAGCAAGGCAAAGCGGTTGCCCTCCATGCATAAAGAGTAAAACCAAGAGATCATATATATTTGCCAACTTGGCAACATTCAAATGAGCATGTCGTAAATCGAGGTTTTGTCGTAAACAAATAGCAGGAAGTAATCCTTCAATCAACCTTGTTCGCGGAGTAATATCACCAGACCACACTCCATCAAATCCTTGATTCATCAGAGTTCTGAGCCTACGTTGAGCCTCAAAGTAAATAATGTCGTAGATAAAAGATGTTTTTCCGGAGCCCGACACTCCACTGACCGCAATTAACTTACCATGTGGTATTTCTGCGTCTACAGACCGTAAATTGTTTACATTGGCCGAAAATACTCGTAATTTTCGTAGCTTTTTAATCACCTTTGCCTCTAGTACTTGACATATTACACATCAAATCATTATTACAGTATAACAACTTATTATTTGTCGGATACGCAAATACAAATCAAATAATGACTCATGTTTTTAACAATGGTGCCGAAGAATTGGGTGTAAACGTTAGGTACTCTAATCATCCTTTGAGCAACAAAAACTTTAGGAAACCCATATTCATATGCAGATTCAGACGATAATTTCGCTGATGTTTTTAGTCGCTTGGGTAGAGTTAATCGACGCCCAAATGAATCTCAAGGGTACCTCAAGTGCCGGACGACGGTTATTTCATTCTCCAATGCTTAGCAACAATGGGCTCTCTTGTGGCGATTGTCACTCGGATTTTGATGAAAAACGATATGATGACGGACGAATAAGAGCTGGGCACAGCCTATATAACTCATATTACCGACAAACTTGGTGGGGAAAGGATCCGAGAGAGCCCGGATCCTACGCCACTGCCGGAGAAGCCGCTGTCGTTTGTGTGATTCATTATATGCGAAATCCAGACAAACTTACCGCTCAACAAACTCTCGATCTAACTGCATACCTCAAAGCCATTTCAAAAGAATCCGTTGAACCGCCGTTGGCTATCGCTCCTGCTGCCGATAAGACCGGAGAATACGCTGGCTTTGAACACGGGAACCAAGTGAAAGGTAAAGAATTGTTCTACGCTGCCTGCCATAGTTGCCATCCAAATGGAAACGCAGGTATTGCTCCCAATCCTATTTCGCGTAACGAATCGCCCAGTTACTATGCTCGAATAGTTAGAGAAGGAGATGGACTTGGAGCCGTCTTGTCGGGCATTGATCCAACTGCATACAAATTCGAAGAAGGTCGCTTCAAACCTTTTTTTGGAGCAGATCGTCTAACCGACGGACAATTGGCTGACGTTATTGCATACATAAAAACCCTGCCTCCTAACCGATAATTTTTTTTTTCAAAATCCAACCAGCTCTCGAAACATGAACAACGAACGTAACTGACATTAATCCCAAAAACAACGTAAAACTTTGTGCTAAACATCCACAAAGAGCTCCGATGCTAAACGTAACTAAAGCGATATTCCTCCTTGCAGCAAAAAGGTGAAATATCGCGTCAATACGTTCGTAATCAAATAGTTCTTTACCAGCATAATGCCTGAAAAGCCCACTGCAAATTTTGTCTAAGACAAACAATGAAATCAAAGAAATAGTAGTAAATGTTTCTGAGGACCCTGTTGAAAATTTTCCATCACTGAGATACCATCCGACAGATAACAACCATAATGCCAAGCCGGGAGCAGCTGCAAAATGCTCAAATTTTCCCATCGAATCACTCAAATGAAGTCGCAATCGAGCAAGCTTGCCGTCAAGCGAATCAAGTATTACTCCAAGCCAGGCAAGGATCAAGCCCGTTCCTATCCACCCAGCCCAAATAAACGGGCTCGCCATCCATACGCACAATATAGACATAATCGTATACGTGTTTGGTCTAGTGCCTGTATTTATAACACAGCGAGTTAACCAACGAACAAGATGGTAATAACCATACCTTGCAACAAAATCTATAGCTCCTTTGAACGAGCGATGGAACATGCGATTTTCTATCGTCTGCACCGAATCTTCATTAGATACTGGACTAATGAAGGCAGGCATTTTAAGTCTCAAGGAAGGAATATATTGGTCAAGGTCTCGGGGGCGCAGAACTGAGCGAAAACACAATTTTTCCGTTAACAATTCCCAACTATTTGAGGTCGAATGAGACAAAGTTGCACATAGACCTGCATTTATATAACACGCTGCACGGTTTTCCGTACAAATTATTACGCCCGGTCCATCTTTCAATACGTGTGAAATAACTCGGTCGTCATATATGGTATCTCCAGAGACCAGAATCAGAGACTCATTAGCCTCACCTACTGCGGTCCAAAAATCTTGTATATTCGGAACGCGAACCCATGTAATTTCAACTGCATAGAGTCTACTGAAATCTTCGCGCAGTTGTCCGATACGATGTAACTCATCATCGCACAAAAAAACCTTAAACGACTCGATCCCGAGTAAGGAAAATTCGCGGATTTGTCGTTCCACTATGGTCATCCCCCACACAATTATACCTGAATTTGAATTTGTTGCATCTATCCATACACAAGGTTTTGACATTTCTTATACCAATGCCGGAATTATATGGTTGACGGCATAATTATAGTCCTCGATGTCATCTATTTCTCCCCAAGCACAATCGCCAACATCTGTTTTAAATATTCCTGAGCTTTTAATTATTGGACCATAGGCTTCAGTAGGAAAGGTTTCAGTTTTGTTTGCTGTAATAATGCGAGCAACTTCTTCTTTCAGTAACTGAGCTCCAAACATATCAAATTTTATCAACTGAACACTTTGTGCCTGCGCCTCGTCCGGATCTATATTTTTACTGATTTTAGAAATCCGACCAGTGGAGTCAAAACAAACATTCATTTCGTTTGGAATCCTTAACTTCTTCGTGTCTACTGCTAAAACATTGCCCTGTGGCTCTTTCAGCATTTTCTTCAGAATATTCGGATCAAACAAAATATCACAATTCACTAAGAATAATTCATCACAAAGTTCCTGTGAGGCCAAAAAAAGTGAATAAATACTGTTGGTAGAAGAAAATTCATGATTTTCAATATAGCGAACTCTTTTATTACAATGAGCTCGAACCTGATCCGCCTTAGCACCGATAACTACTGTAACATCATCTATACCAACCGACTCCAAAGCATCTAACTGGTAATCAATTATAGCCTTCCCATTTAGAGTAACCAAACATTTAGGACAATCGTCGGTTAAAGGTTTTAGTCGCGTCCCCATACCCGCAGCTAGCACAATAGCACGCATTGTTTCTCCCTGTCTATAATTATTTCCAAGAAATATTTAAGGCTTCAAACACGACGCCATTCCCTCACCCAACGAAAAAATCTTTGCAACAACTGTTTATCTTCACTCTCCAAACCCATAGCGTTCAAAAAAAAGAGATATGAAATAAAGAAAACTAATAGCGAAACTAAAGCAGTTATCACATCACCTATTAAAAATTGCCTTATCGACAAAGTGATCAAGCCTGCTAAGATAGCTGCAAATCCGGGCTTAATCTGTTCTAGGCCTAAAGGTGATACGGTAAATATGTAATAGACTTGAAAGGCTCTTAACCCGTTTACAAGAATTGCTGAGGAAAGGGCACCAAATGCAGCGCCAACTATACCCAAAGCAAAATATTCAATCAGTATCACATTTATAACAAAATTACTAAATAACCAAAAAATATTGTTGAAAAAATTCAGAAAGGGCTTCCCCGCCATCGTTAACAATGGATCCGTAAGGGCGAACAAACCTTGGATCATCATACAGACACAAAGCGTCAATAAAACAGTGACGCCTCTTTCGATTTGATAAATTGGAAGGGCATTCATCGCTCCACCGCCTATAAAAGCTAAAATCACATCACCAATCGTTAATAACGCAAAGAAAATTGGTAGATTAATTATCAATATCCACCGAAATAAAACTCGAAATCTGTCATTTAACTCCGCATACTGTTTCTTTACCGTCAATTCGCTAACTATAGAACTGAAGATCGGATCAAAGGCTTGAGATGCTTTTAGCATTAAACTTGCAATACGCCTTGCCAAGGCATAAATACCAACCATTTCTGCAGAAACAAAAAATCCTAACATAAGAACATCTAATTGAGTTAGAATTCCATGAAGAAGATTTCCCCCAGCAACGGGAAGAGAAAAATATGTCAGGTCCTTGGAGGGTTTATGTTTACCTAACTGCCTCCAACATTCATAAAATGAAAATAGACGAGAGAAAAAGAAAGCGGAGAGTCCAAATATTCCCACAGCCATCGCTACTTGAACATAAGAAACTGCTCGCAATCCACCGCCACCAAGACCAATACACACTCCCCCAATCAGTAATAACAATGGTCCCGCAACCGAATGTATGTAAACATCATAAACTACAATCCGCAGTGAACGAATTGCCCCCAAGAAAACCCAACAAATTGCCAAAAAAGGTGCAGTAAATGATAATATTCGTAGTGCCTCAGCAATCGGCTTATTATAAAATTCGGCGATGAGTTCAGAAGAGAAAAATACCCCCACCGAAACTAGTGTCGCCGAAATAGAGACTATACATACGCCTGTAACAACAACTCGTTCAACGGGATATAGCACATTTTCTCGAGCTCTAACAGCGAAACGAACTATTGAGCGCTCCATACCAAATTGGGCAATCCTATTAAGCGTTGAAACGATTCCCCATGCCAAGGAATAGTAGCCCTGAACATCTAAACCCATAAAAAACGTAATGATCCAAAGGAAAGCACCTCGCGAAGCGCGACCTATTTTACCCGTAAAAGTAATCAAGCCCCCACGTGCTAAATCTCGATAATCACGCTTTTGTAACAAATCCCCATCTTCTATCCCATCCGAAGTCGACGACATGTGTTATTACTCCTGTCCCACTTTTTTTAACGATTTTAAATAGCTGAGTTAAAATATACGCATCACTGAGATTACACACACTGACTGTTTTCTTTTTTAAAGTATGGTTGTCACATTGACTTAGAAAAAACACACTCGTATATTTCATTAACTTCAGGCGTTGTTAACGCAGACTAACCTCTGTTAAAGATTGAGTCTTTCCCCAACTAAACACAACGCTCTTACGTAACATTCATTAGCTATATTGATAAACTCCCTATCTAACCGAAAGCGCTCCCTATGCGCGGTAATTTATGAAAGCTTTCATTTTAGCTGCAGGCAGGGGCCGTAGACTTTGGCCCCATACAGCTAACCGCCCAAAGTGTTTATTGGACGTAGGAGGGATCACCCTGTTAGAGCGACAATTGTTTCAACTGAAAGAGGCTGGGATCACCGAAATAATTGTCGTTGGTGGATTTCGAATGGACTCGCTAACTTCAACCATCAATCAGTCAGGTATTGCAAATATCCGTTTGGTTTATAATCCATTTTTTGCTCATTCAGACAATTTGATTTCACTATGGCTGGCTCGGTCCTATATGGATGGGCCACAAATATTGCTCAATGGCGACATCATCTTCAGTCCCGATGCTCTGAGCGATCTTATATCGCATGAATCGCCGTGCTCTCTACTTACCCAGCAAAAAACATCTTACCTAGCAGACGATATGAAAATCATCGCAAGAGGCTCTCAAATAAAGAAAATAGGTAAAGATCTTTCCTGTGCTCATGCAAATGCAATTTCTTTAGGCCTTTTAAGTTTCGAAGAAACTGCTGTAAAGGTGCTACGCAACTCGCTCGAAGAAATAGTACGTAGCGAGAAATCTTTAACCAGTCACTTCCCTGCAGTCATTCAACATATGATTGATGCAGGACACTCTGTATGTGCACATGAAGTCCCAGCCTTCAACTGCAGCGACGTAGACACAATAGCAGACTTAGAGTTAATTCGCGAAGAGTGGCATCATTACTACCCTACCAGCCAAACCCAACTCGCAGGAATATAATGGAACAGGCGATACTAATATTTCCTACCGAACCTACAACAAAAGCGCGACCATCCTCCCGTATTTCAGGGCTCAGTTTAGTCGACCGCCAAATTAGAACATTGCATAGAGCAGGAATAAAGCATGTCATCATCATTGTACCGAACGAAACAGAGTTAGATTTACCGTCTTGGACCGAGAAGCTAAGTATTTCGAAAAATGTAATTCGCCATGGTGAGAAGATTGAACTAACAAAACCTAACAGCTCTTTTTTAACGGTTTTTGCTGAATATGTGCACCACCACAGTTCAATCAGTAAGTTTTTAAGCAATGCCGGAACGATAGAGGAACTCATCGTTCACAGTTCTCCCCAACCTTCACAAAATACTCCCTTTCATCGTATCAATGAAAAATTCGCGGAGAAAACGAATGTAGATACAGTTTGTGCCACTGGTCTATTCTTGTGTCCACCATCAAGTAGGTTAGCAAACTCACTTAGTCAGGCAAAAGATCCTTGGCAAATCATAGCTGCTGAATCAGACTTTAATCTATGCGAAACTGATGAAACTCTTTGGTGTCGAGTAGATGTCAAAGGGGGCGCACGGACAGCTAAGCAAATGCTTTTTAGTCAAGTAACAAAAAAAACTAGCGGATTCATCTCAAGAAATATAAACGCACGAGTCTCGATTCCTACGAGTAAGATACTAGTGGACACCGGACTAAGTCCGCACGCGATTACAGTAATTTTCGTCTTGACTACCGGTTTAGCATCGGCTTATCTCGTCAGCGATCCGAAGAATTACACAACACTCTTTTTTAGCGGACTACTTTGGCAATTTGCTGCAATATTTGACCGTTGTGACGGAGAAGTAGCACGTGTCAAACTTTGTGAATCAAAATTTGGAGCGTGGTTTGATACAGTGACGGATAATTTTGCTTATTTATGTGGGTGTATAGGAACGCTAATCGGTATGAATACCCTTCATCCTTCCAATTCTATATATAGCGCCTTAGGTCTATCATCTATTTTTTCTATGACTATAACTGTTGTAATCCTGTACAGATATGCTCAAAAAACTGGCACTGGAAGTTTACAAAATTATCTGCGAGCATTATCTGATGATGTTGACGAAAAAGATAAAATTTGGATTCAAAAACTCATGGAGAGATATGGCTTTATTGCAAAACGGGATTTTTTTTCATTTTACGTTTTTATTGCACTCGCAGCCGGGCAACTTTCTCTGGTCTACTGGTTCCTTATAGCCATATTGCACACAACTGCTGTAGCAGTCATTGTATCTCGTGGATCTATGAATCGGCATATCGTAAAAAACAGCGAGTAGTTTATGAAACTTCTCAAGCTAATAATACCGATGTTGGGTATACTGCTACTTGGCTATTTGATCGGTTCCCTTGGTTCAGATCAGATAATGCGTCACCTAAGCATCCTCAAGTGGACATTCCCTCACGTGTTAATATTAGCTTTTTCATGGCATATAACAAACACTATCGCTTGGCGATTTGCTTTCGTTCCAGATAGTCAGCTACCGGGTATCAAAACTCTTTTTAAGGGAAAATTAGCAGGCGAAGCTGTAAGTCAAATAACACCGCTCGCAAATTTAGGAGGCGAACCTCTCAAAGCCTATCTCTTACGCAAAAAAACCTCGTCTTCCGATGCCTTGGCAGCAGTTGTTGTCAATAAAGCCGCCCAGACCCTAACAGGTATTGCCTTCAGCGCATTGGGACTCAGCATGGTTTTTTTGCGAGGCGACCTACCCTTAGAAATTCCTGTTCCGATTAAAGCTAGTTTAACATTGCTAATAGTACTTGCAGTCTTAGTGGTAATCGTAGTTTGGAAGAAACAAACTCATCTTTTTTCATCCATTTTGAATATTATCGGGAAACTTGGAATAACTACCTTACGCATGGAACAACGAATGGATAATGCACTCCGGATTGACGACAGAATCCAGCAATTTTATAAATATCATAAGTTTAGATTTATGGTCGTTTTATTTTTCCACAGCCTTGGATGGATGCTTGGTGCATGCGAAACATACGTCATATTGCGAACATTAGAGCCGTCATTCGATTTTCCGATAGCCTTCCTTATTACGTCTTTAACTGTTATTATCAACACGCTGTTCGTTTTTATGCCTTCAAACATAGGAGTTTTAGAAGGTGGACAGGTCTTTTTAATGGCTACATTGGGAATCAATCCTGCTATCGGCTTGTCGCTGGGGATTACCAAACGCATGAGAAAGACTTTTTGGCTGTTTGTCGGTTGGGTTTTTCTATCTCGTCTCAGTCGAGAAGCTTTGGATAACGAATTGCTCGCCCGCCGATCATTACCCCGAAAACCCATAGAAACCTCAATCACTATATCTCAGGAGTTGAATTATAATTGAAGCCCATATTTCTTATACTAATCAACTCTTTTGTTTTATCCTACCTCTATGCTTCTGAATTACCAGACACACTAAACTTACAACAATTTTTAGTCTTGGCTGAAAAGCAGAACGGAGCAGTCAAGTCGGCTAACTGGAATAAGAGAATTAGCGAGGCAGATCTAAGCAAAATGAAACGTTTGCGCATACTACCTAAACTCCGTTTAAAGAGCGAAAGTGGTATTGTTCCAGATGCAAAGGGTGACGTATTCAATCCACCAGCAGATACTTTAGGTGTCAGACCACTTGGTCCTTTTAATCGAACACAACTTGAAGCAGTTCAACCTATTTACCCAATTAGTCGCGGAAAGAAGTTCTTACAGGCAGCTATAAATAATGTTTCAATCGCGGAAGCTCAGTATAAAGCCACGTTAGGTCAAGTCAATTATGAGATTAAAAAGTATTATCATGCAACTTTGCTTGCTCGGGATCTTTCAAACTTAGCCGAGCGTCTAAGAAGCGAAATCAGTTCACGTAAAGAAGAGGTACAGGGAGCTACATCGTTAACGATATCGAGTACATACGAACTTAATTTGGCTAGCTTAGAAATTGATGCACATGCTCGAGAGGCACGTGATCAATTGGCGGTAGCCAAACAAGCATTATTAGTTTCCGTTGGACTGTCTTTAAATGATGAAACTATAATTGCAGCGAATTTTTTGGCTCCTTTAGAAATCCACAAAGAGAACCTTTTTGAATTATCGGAAAAAACAATCATGCAAAGACCTGAATGGCAGGAACTTCAAGCTGGCATCGCAGCAACAAAAGCGTTACATAGCGCCGCCTTAGATGCCTTCAAACCAGAAGTCTATATTGCGGGAGGAATCCGTTACGCAATTGCGCCAGGAAGAACTGACCAACATAATCCTTTTGTTAGAGACGATTTCAACTCTTTCGGTGGGGGTATTTTCTTAGGCGTCAAACAATCCTTGGAATTCCATTTGATGAGTGCGGATATCGTCAAAGCAGAAGCTCATTACAAACAATTGACTTCCGTCGAAGAGGGTTTGGAAAATATGCTACGCCTCGACGTATCAGAAAAATTGAATTCGTTTCATAGGGAGAAAGATAATCTTAATAATTACGTAAAGAGGAGAAAAATCGCCCGCCAGTGGCTTAAAGAAGCAAAAGAAGAATATGAGTTCGACCCAGACACTCTTCGAGATCTAATAAAAGCTCTTGAGAAATGGGCAGAAATTGAACGGGAGTATTTCGAGCAAATATATCAATTTAACCTTAGCGTTGCCGCTCTTGAAAAATCCTTCAGCAATACGATAATAAGTAGTGAAAATCAAGATTCACTCCATTAAAACTAAACTTATAAAACTGATTTTTAATGAAAAACAAAATTATAAAAGCTATTGTGCTCGCGACCTGTCTACATGCCCCGATACAGGCTGTAGATATTACATTCAGCAGCTCAATCGAAATGATTCAACATAGCCTGTCTGAAAATCCCCGCCAAGTGAAAAAATTATCCGCTTCCTTGGTAGATAGATGGCTCAGTATGAGTTCATTCACACAATTGACGTTTGAATCTTATATCAGAGAAACTTTGGAATCATACAAAAATGTATTAACGAACCAAGAGTTCGAGCTACTTGTAGATCAATATGAGAATCAGTTGGTGACTGTCTTCCGAAAAAAACTTGTAGACGATTTGAACAAAATGCTAGTGGCGACAGACTTTACTCAACTGAATCTAACCTCAATAGATGCAAAGGGATCGTTAAAGAGGGCTGTAGTAGAACTTAAATCAAATTCAACGTCTAAAAGAATTGAATTTCGGATGCATCTGAACCAGAACAAATGGATGGTATTAGATATTGAGGACGAAAACCGTACTCTTTCTGAATATTATCGATCTGTTTTTGATAAAGTAACAAAAAATCTTTATTCGTTACCGGTTCTTGTTGCTCAAATGCTCGAAACCGACCATATAAAATTAGAGGACTTTTCCCTGACTCCCGTAGGCCAACTACCCAAAGACTGGGGATCGTGGAGAAAAAAAGACAAGGGTAAACCGATGCCCTACAGAGTAGAGGGAAAACGTCAAAATTATTTAGCTGCTCGAGATTCAGGTCATTCGGTCATACTTGGCAAATTTCTGCATTGGAATCCTCGCCAGTATCCCATTCTAAGTTGGTGCTGGCGAGCAAATTACCTGCCCCCTGATGGTAATGAATTTCTCAATGAAGCTAACGATAGTGCCGTAGGGCTATACGTAATTTTTTCGCAGAATTGGCTACGTGTCCCGAAACAGATAAAATACGTTTGGAGTACTACTCTTCCACTCGGAACAGTAGGGAGACGAAACAAAATGTTTCGACCTTGGTTTTTCGTAAAAGAGAGCGGAGAGAAGAATAAAGATCATTGGCAGTTTGAAATTGTCGACCTCGAACATGACCATAAATTAAAACTCGGTGGTCCTCCAGCAAAGCGAACAATTGGCTTAGGCATACTAAGCGACGCTAATTCCACAGATTCTTATGCCGAAGGATTTTATACAGACTTCAGAGCATGGAAGCGTCCATCTGACGGGCTACAAACGATTTCTGATCACTGCGGATCATTACGTAAACCGAACAATTAAATCCGTCGCGAAGATAGGCACACACAACATTTCACGGTGTATAGGGAGGCTACATATATGAATCTTGTATTGCAAACCATTTGTTTCAGCCTATTTTTAACTTTATCAACAAACGCCATAGCAAGTGAGCTGACTGAATTACACCGATCTTTGGAAAGTCCGATTGCTACTTTAAGGGCGCACGACGATAAGGTGCGAGAACTTTTAGAAGATCAGGGTGATTCCCTTAAGATCGTCGCCAGAGATTCTATTAAACTTAGAATAAATTCAATTTTCGATTTTAAGGAACTGAGTAAACTCGCGTTGGGAAATCATTGGGAGTCTATTACAAAACAGGAAAAAGAACAGTTTACTGACATTTTTGGCTCTATTATTCGAGAACAGAACTTTGATACTTTCTTGAATTATTATCGAGAGAGTAAACTAAATTATGATGAAGAAAATATTGAGGGGAAAACAGCAATTGTTAATGCCTCCGTCCCCCTGAAACGTGGATCCGTAAGCATCGCATACTCGATGCACGTCGTAAATCAAAAATGGCTAATTTACGATGTCGCTGTAGACAGCGTTAGTACAGCAGAGGGTAACCGACGTCGCTATGAACGATACATAAAGAAGCACTCATATGAGAAACTGATCCTACAGTTAGAAAAACAACTGAACAGACTAGAGACCGATGGGAAATAATTAATTTTGCGTATAAATTACGAACGACTCGTACATATTATTTATCATCACT
>MDTG01321559.1_pt1 | contig 13162 bp, 11 predicted proteins | sample 811421 | NCBI WGS metagenome assembly MDTG01 (sample SAMN05326645, study PRJNA326480) | marine metagenome | isolation source: seawater | place: Pacific Ocean: South East | collected 2011
ACGTTAAATATTAATGATTTTGAATGGCTAGATCATCTAATAAAATCAAGTAACTTTTATAAACATTCTTTTACTCCAATTATAAATCATGATGGATCATTTAAATGTTTTGCTTATACGCCGTCAGAAAAAGAAATTTCTAGAATATTATCTGAATTTATACCTTCTATTACAATAATTGGAATGGGCTACGTAGGGGTTACTCTAGCGGTTGTAATGGCAAACAGTGGCTTTAAGGTAACTTGTATTGAAAAGGATGTGAAAAAACGTAAATTATTGAAAAGTGGTCAAGTCCCTTTTTATGAAGCTGGTTTAACGGAACTTTTTCAACAACTTTATAAAGAAAATAAAATCATTATTAAATCTCCTTCTGAAAAAAATTCATCAAATTTCGTAGTGATAACTGTTGGAACCCCCCTACTAACAGACAAAAATGAACCAAATATTGAATATCTCTATAACGCTCTAGATATTGCCACGAGACAACTATCTAATGGAGGCGTTATTGTTTTACGTTCAACAGTACCAGTAGGAAGCACACTGAAAATTAAACAGAAAAATTTTAATCAATTTGTTCAGTACAAAATTGAAGACACAAAATACTTTGCATTCTGTCCAGAGAGAACATTAGAAGGCAAAGCGCTTGAAGAGCTTAAATCAAACCCTCAAATTATTGGGTCAGAATCTGCAATTGCCCGTGGAAAGATAAAAAAAGTATTTGATAAATTTGTTAATCAGACAATTGAATTGTCTGGAGCAACCGAAGCAGAATTAGTTAAACTATCAGATAATACCTTTAGGGATATATCTTTTGCATTTTCAAATTCCTTATCTAATATTTCGATGAAGTATGGAATTGATGCAATCAGCGTTATTGAAGCGGCCAATAAAGATTACCCAAGAACTAATATTCCTTATCCATCTCCAGGAGTTGGAGGACCATGCTTAACTAAAGATCCATATATTATGACATACGGACTTAAAAACTTAGATAATAAAGTTAAAAATTATCTTCAATCTGGAAGATATATAAGTGATATTACCATTAATGAGATAACAAATAAAATTAAGAATTTAAAAAAAGAGTTAACTTCAATTGTATTGTTATGTGGAATTGCTTTCAAGGGAGAGCCTGTAACTGATGATTTGCGTGATTCAACAAGTATTAAAATTTTGAATAAATTAACTGAAAAAAATATAAAGGTCAAAATTTGGGACCCTCTAATACCTGCTAAAGAATTAAAAAAAATATTTAATAAAAACATCATTTCTTTGCCACCTTGTAAGCTTGGTAAACAAAAAGAACTATTGATTATTTTAGCTAATAACAGTCCACAATTTTCAAAACTAGATTGGAATAAAATAATTAAGATGTCAGAAAAACTTATTTTGATTGATTGTTGGGGTGTTTGTGAATATTTAGCCAATTTTGAAAATTCAAAACTTAGTTATTATAGGTTAGGAAGAAATCTATGAACAATCGTATCGTTGTTTTTGGTGGAACAGGTTTTATTGGAAGAAACTTGTGTTACTCTTTGGTAAAAGATGGTTATAAGGTTAAATCTTTTGACAACAATGAAAGAGGTCATAACTATTCTACACATGAATCTGATATTGAGTATATTAAAGGCGATATTTGTGATTTTGAAGATGTAAGAAAAGCTATAAAAAACTCTGATATAGTGTTCAATCTAGCTTTTATAAATGGGACAAAAAACTTCTATAAAATACCTGGAAGAATTTTAGAAATTGCAGCCATAGGTCAATTAAATATTGGTAAAGCAATTAATCAAATAGGCGTAGAAAAGTTTATTTATGCTTCTAGTTCAGAAACTTACCAAAAACCAAAATTACTTCCAACAAATGAAAAAGAGGAACTTAAAATTCCAGATCCACATAATCCTAGATACTCGTATGGTGGCGGAAAGATTTTTGGTGAATTGTGTACCCTTCATCATATACAAAACGTTGAATGTAGACTAATTTTTAGGCCACATAATGTTTATGGTGCATATATGGGCGAAGATCACGTGATTCCTGAATTATTTAGCAAAATCAAAAAAGCAATTATAACAAATGAAAAATATCTCGATGTAATTGGAAAACCGACAAACTCTAGAAGTTTTATCTATATTGACGATGCAGTGAAAGCAATAAAACTCGTTATGAATAATGGTTGTAATAGGGAAATTTTTAATATTGGATCTGGTGTTGAAACACGAATTGATGATTTGGTAGCTAAAATGATATCCGTAACTAATTCTAATCTTAAGGCACGATTTAATCTTTCTGGACATGATGGGAGTGTATCTAGACGTATACCAGACATTTCAAAAATCGTTGAAATAGGTTATGTTAATAATGTTGGTTTGGATAAGGGTTTAGAGTTTTGCTGGAAGAGTATGGAAAATAGCAATGAGTTATAAAGTTTATCTTGCAGACCCATTTATAGATGAAGAAGAGATAAATTTAGTTTCTGCAACATTGAAGTCCGGTTGGATTTCCCAAGGCCCTAAAACACTCGAGTTTGAAAAAAAAGTTGCCAATATTTGTGGCACCGATTATGCAGTTGCAATGTGTAATGGTACAGCTACTCTACATTCGGCACTTCTAGCGGTTGGAGTGAATTCTCAGAACAACGTTATTTGTCCAAGCCTTAGCTATATATCTACTTCAAATGCAATTTTATATTGTGGAGCAAAGCCAAATTTTGTAGATATTGATCCTAATAGCTTTAATATTTGTCCAGATTGCACAGAGGCTGCAATAGATAAAAATACTAAAGCTATTATCTTAGTAGATCTAAAAGGGCAACCCGCTAATTATGATAGATTTGCTGAAATTTCAAATAAATATAATATACCTCTAGTGGCAGACAGTGCTCAATCTTTTGCAGCGAGCTATAATAATTCTAAAATAGGTTCTCAAGCATTACTCCACTCTTTTTCAATGTTTGCAAACAAAAACATAACATCTGGCGAAGGTGGAGTTATAACTACTAATGATTATGAAATATACCAAAAGTTAAAATATATAAGAAATCAAGGCCAACAAGGCGAACGTTATGTACATCAAGAACTAGGCTATAATTATAGATATAATGATGTGCTTGCTTCAATTGCGTTGTCTCAATTAAGAAGAATTAACATGATTTTAGCCAAAAAGCAAAAAATTGCTAATTCTTATGATATTGCCTTTAAACAAATTCAGAGTTTAAAAATTCCCTTTATTGATCCTAAAGTAACACAACACTCTTGGTACCACTATACTTTAAGCTTCACATCTAAACGATTAAGAGATAGAGTAAGAACTACTTTAGAAAATGGTGGTATTGAAACACGAGTGGCATTCCCACCAATCCATTTGCAACCAATGTTCAATCATTCTTTTAAAAATTTAACTTTACCTAACACTTTGATAGCCTTTGAAACAATGCTTGATATACCATGTCATGCAAAAATGACCGAAAATGATATAAATCTCATAATCAAACTTATAAAGAGCTCTATCATATGACAAGCTCATTCATTAAAATAATAATACCTGCACGTTCTGGTTCAAAAGGAGTTATATCAAAAAATATAAGGTCATTTAATGATAAGAGTTTATTAGAATTAGCTGTTGATTATTGTTCTAAATTAAATTTCAATGTTATCATCACAACAGATAGTCCTGATTATATTAAAAGAGTTAAACTTTTCAATTCGTTTAAAAAAAACTCAGAGAAATTCAAGTTTCATAATAGATCTAGTTGGGCTTCATCAGATGAAGCTACAGATTATGATGTATTGAAGGATGTACTATCGGCTAAACTAGTAAGTAATGATGATATTATTGCTTGGGTTAGACCAACTACACCACTTAGATGTGTATTAGAGTTTAATCTAGCTATTGAAAAAATTTCTACTATAAATAACGAATGGTCAACATTAAGAAGTGTAAAAAAACCAAAAACACATCCATATTGGATGAAAACAGTAGTTAATGAACAAATGCTATCTAAACCGTTTATAAGTCATAAAGATGAGGAGCTATATCCTAACCGTCAAGCTCTTCCTATTTGCTATGAAATAAGCAGTGAGTTTGATTTTATAAAAGTAAAAAATGCATTATTACAAAAAGTTTTTTTTCCTAGACCAGTTTATTTGTTTGAAACACATAGGATGCCTAAAGTGGATATCGATACGGAAATTGATTTCAAAGTAGCAGAAATAATATACAAAAATTTAGAAATTATAAAATGTTAGATTTTATTGCTGAAATTGGTATTAATCACAATGGTAATATAAATACCGCAATTAACTTAATTCAAGATGCAAAAAATGCAGGAGCAACAGCTGTAAAATTTCAAACTTTTTTCATTGAAGAATTAGCTAGACAACATACTCCTAAATCTGATTTTCAGATGAGAGATAAATCTTCAAATAGCCATATTGAGATGTTAAAAAAGTGTCAATTATCATATGCAGATCATCAAGTTTTATTTGATTATTGCAAAAAAATTGATATTGAATTTATATCAACACCTTATCATCCTAGTGCAGTTGATTTACTTGAGAAAATAGGGGTAAAAAGATATAAAGTTGCATCTGCTGACATAAGAGATGTATTTTTAATTGATGCTATTGTCCAAACTAGAAAGGATATTATTTTATCCACAGGCATGACAGACCAAGATACTGTTAGAAAAGCTGTAGATTATATAACCAATAACAAAGACTATAATAATAAAAATTTGACTTTGTTACATTGCACGTCTGACTATCCATGCGAAAATAAAGATGCAAATTTAAATTTTATATCATTCTTAAAAAATTTTAATACAATGGTAGGTTTCTCAGACCATTCAAGAGGTTCAATGCAAGCACTTATCGCGCTTGGTTTAGGTGCAAAAGTTTTTGAAAAGCACCTAACATATGATAATGACGCTAAAGGTCCAGATCATGCTGCCAGTTGTGATTTCAAACAATTTAAAAATTATATTTTAAAACTGAACGAAGGCTTTAAAGCTTTGGGGTCATCAAAAAAAACAACAGTTCAGGCTGAAGAGAGCATGAAACACACATCTCAAAAGTCCCTAGTGTATAGTTCAGATTTACTTAAGGGCACTATTCTGACAAAAAGTAATTTGTCAGCAATGCGACCATTAGATGGATTAGAACCATTTCGTTTTAAAGAATTTGTTGGTAGACGCTTAACTAAGTCGGTTAAAAAACATGAAAATTTAGGGGAAGAACATTTTGAATGACCTAATATTCATTTCATCAGGAGGATCAAATTTATCTGCTAAAGAATTTTTAAGTTTGGTAGCTGATCATGGCTTGAATAATATTGAATTATCCTCAGGTAACTTAGTAGATTACAAAGCTCTAATTAAATTCGCTAAAAGTAAAAATTTGACTATTCAACCACATAATTACTTTCCTCCAAATAAAGATAATTATGTAATTAATTTGGCAAAGAAAAATATTATAAAAGATTATCAATTTAAAGAAATCCTAACAGCACAGATTAATATTGCAAAACATTTCAATCGAAAATTTTTACATTATCATGCTGGATATTGCTTTGAATTATCTTCAACAGATTTTGGTGTTAAAAAATTAGAAAGGTCTCCAATATTTGCGAAGCACACTTGCATTAAAAATTTTCATGATAATACGAAGGAAATTAGTGAAATATTAGAAAAGAAAGGATTAAAACTTCTTATTGAAAATAATGTTGTTAATCTAGGTGCATTTAACACTTTTGGACAAAACCCATTTTTATGCGCTGACCCGGATGAAATTCTATCTATTTTAAATACTACAGATATTTTTATAGGTTTACTTCTAGATTTAGCACATTTAAAAGTAAGTTCTCATACACTTAAATTTGATTTTTTTGAAGCTGTTAGAAAATTAATGCCAATTACAAGTGCCATTCACATATCAGATAATGATGGTTGCCAAGACACAAACCAGGCTTTTGATGAAAAAAGTGACGTGTTGCAAGCTTTAAAGCTTTTTAAAAACCTAGATTTCATTACTGTTGAAGTATATTCTAATGATTTAAATAAAATAAAAAACCAGGTTAATCTAGTAAAAAAAATTAGAGAAATTGAATGTTTGAGATACCAGTAGTTCATTGCGTTGATACTGAAGGCCCACTAAATGAAACTGATTACGATAGTTGGTTACGGGTTAGAGATCTTTGTCAAGAAGAATATAAAATTAATTTTGTAAAAAGAGTACTGCAGGGAGATTACGATAATTATAAAAATGCAGTTGGTATAAAAAATATAATAAATCAAAAAACAATGAACTATGTTCGTAATCTTGATGAACATTCAGAGATGTTAGATGGAATATTCTCATCTGATTTTAGAAATCAAACTCAAGATTCATATGGTGGAAATTACAAATTCTCTTGGTTTGTGATGGATCATATTAATTATAAGACTGACGATAGAAATAAACTTCAAGGGTATCATAAAATATTTGATATTTTTTCCAAACGTATATCTGAAAATGCTTTATATAAAGATACATTAGAGTTTCATTTTCATAGTAATTCTCCATCCTATCATTCAAGTCACAGTAATACTTTTTGGTTAAGAGATAATAAAATTTTTGATATTATACTCCATAGACTAATTGACAGACAATCTTTTCCTATTATATCAAGGCCAGGCTTTCATGCAGTAAGTCCCGACAGTCATTGGTTCTTAGAACAGTATATTCCATTTGAGTTTGCAAATCAAAGTTTAGCATTAGATAGAAATGAAAGATTCTCTGATTGGTCAAGGGCCCCTAAGACATGGGAAGGTTATAACCCAAGTCACGATGACTATCAAAAAGTAGGTGATTGTAGACGGAAAATTTTTTCTTGCTTGAATATAGGAACAAGACATTCCGTAATCAATAGAAATCATGTACAATTTGCTATAAATGAAGTTAAAAATGGTAAGAAACCAATTATTGCTATTACTAATCATGACTTTAGAGAAATGAAAGATGATGTAAAATTAATAGATCATTTACTAAATGAAGAATTTAATAAACATGAAAATGTAAAATTTATATACTGTAATGCTCGAGAGGCATTAGGCTTAAACCATTCAATTGAAAATTTTGATTATACTTTCGAAGGTTTCAAAAAAAATATATTAAAAATAACTACAAATGATAAATTATTTGGCCCTTCTCCATTTTTTGGCTACAAAACAATTGATAATCGATATATTTTTGACAACCTCACAATAGTCAGACCACATTTTGAGTGGATTTATCATTTTGACGATGAAAATATAAATATTACTAATATAAGCAAAATAGGCATTGCCGCAAACCATATAACAGGTAAGCAAAAAATTAATGTAATAGAATTAAATCAATATGCTACTTGAGCTAGAAAAAAATTTACTAAAGAAATCAAACTTTACTCCCAAAGATAACTATGAATGGGTATTAGTAAGAGCGAGTGTCCTTCGTGCTATAGCTGAAATATATCAGTATAATATAGCTTCTACAAAAGGTCTTTCAATGACATTTAAATTTAATTGGATTAACTTTGGTGCGACATATTTTTCAATTTTGAGTATTTTAAATTATATTTTTTTTAGCAGAAAAAATCATAGCTTATGTTTTTTTTCAGATCACAAAAATCTTAACGATTATAGAAATAGTAATTTTCTCTTTAATAATGTAATAAATTTAAAAAATAATTCAAAGGTACTTATAGTTTCAACTTTTACAAAAAAAATAGATTCTGAAGAAAACATCGAAGTTTTAAATATTTTTATTATTAGATATTTTTATTATTTAATAAGGTTATTATCAAGTGTGTTTTCTATATTTATAAAACCAAAAATTTTTAAAAAGTTAATATTACAATTAAGTAATTTTAAAATAGGTAAAAAAAACAGCTATAAAATATTAAAGATAATTATAAATACAAAAATGCAATCAAAATTCTTATCGTTTTTTGTATTAAAAATACTAAATAATGATCATTTGAAATTTTTTGTTTTTGAAGATGGTTTTATGTCTCGTAATACAAGCATTATTAGAAAATTGAATCTAAATAACATCCATACAGTTGAACTTCAACACGGAGCAATTTACCCAGGTCACGAAGCTTATAATGCTCATCCATCAATAATTAATAAAATTATGGATTTCCAAATGACTCCAAAAATAATTTGGTTATTTGGAGATGAATGGAATAAATTTTGTAATCTTGCTAATAAGTTCTCAGTATTGGGAGTCCCTTGGTATAATAATATTAAACAAAAATATAATAAAGCAATAAGAAATTTTAGAGTATTAATTATAAGTGATGGGATTGATACATCTGAGTATATAAATTTAACTCAGACACTACAATTAAATTTAAAGCAAACAAAAAATAAAATATTAAAGTCTGTAAAAGTTGAATTACGATTACATCCATCTGAGCAACAAAATAAAAGTTATAAAGAGCTTAGAACTTCAGATAATGTTGATGTGTGGGAAGATATATACTCCTCCGATATTGTCATAGCTTGTGTATCAACCTGCCTATTTCAAGCAAGTTTTTTAAATAAAAGATCTATTATTTGGATTAATAATAGATCAAAATATTCTTATAATAATAATTATCCATTCACAAAAGTTGAAAAATTTGACGAATTGATTAATGAAGTTAAAGTTTACTATTTAGGAAAACCTAATTATAAAACCTCTAAAGTACAATACTTTAGTCCACTTTCAATTAGAAAACTTTTAACCGAAGGATAAATCTATAATGACCAAAGAATATTGGGATGGACCATATTATGACTATCTTCTAGCTAGAGCTAAAGAAGCTAACAACTTAAAAATAAGTGATAGTGAATTAGTAAAAAATGATATTAAAATTCCTTCAGATAAAACTTACAAACTTTTTGTAGAAAAAATGAAATTGCAGAAAAACTCAAGACTTTTAGATCTTGGTTGTGGTTTTGGAAGAACATTTAAATATTTTTTTGAAAAAGGAGTTTTTGTTACTGGTGTAGATATATCCCAAAAAATGATTAAAGAAGCAGAAAAGTCTTATAAAAAAAATAATTTAATTGAAAATTTGATAGTTTCAAAAGCTGAAAAATTACCTCTTAATGATAATGAATTCGATTATTTGACTTCTTTTGGAACTTTTGATTGTATAAATCAAAAATTAGGATTATCTGAAATGCTTCGTGTAGTTAAGCCTGGTGGATTATTGTGTTTTTCAGGAAAAAATTATTGTTATAAATTTGATGATCTTAAAGCTTATTCTGCTGAGATTGGCGCAATGAAAAAAGGACACCCTAACTCTTTTACATATTATGAAAAAATGAAGCAAATTCTTATAAAGAATGGCAATAAAGTTACAAATGAATTATTTTTTATTAATAGGGGTGATACAACAAATCTTAAAATTAAATATAAAAATCCAGGTCAATTTTATGAGTATACTATCTATGTTATAAAAGGAGAAAACGTTGGAATAATTAGAGAAATTCATTCTCCCACATCCTATGTATACGACTCTTTTAATGAATGATATAAAAAATAAAATTGTAATAGGAACAAGTCCAATAAGCCTAATTAAGGCTATTATACTTAATTTATTAAACGAACCTGTCTCAATTATAGAAAAAAGTTCTCAAATTGGGGGATGTTGGCAATTTGGTGCTGATCAAAATTTTAATTATGATTTAGGGTGTCACTATTTAGTACCCTTTCAAAATGATGAAAAGAATTTACAAGTAGTAAAAGAGTTATCAAAACTTGGTATTTCGTCTGAGATTGGAGTTTTTTCTGCTTTGTTTGACCGTAAAATTGATGAATTGAGTGATTATAGTGAAGATCAACGTTATATCAAAATTAAAGGTGGATATGCAAGCATTACTAACACTTTAAATAACACTATAAAAAAAATGAATATTCCTATTTATCACGACACAGTTGAAGCTGTTCTTGTTGATAAAAACAAAGTTGAATTATTAGGTAAAATTTCCAATTACTATGCAGAAAAACTATTTATACCTTCATACTTTGATATTAAAAACATTAAAATTAATGAAATAATTTTAGAATTGGAACAAAGCTATCAGGATAGTCAACATTTAACTTTCTTAGTAAATGGATCTTGGAATAAAAAATATTATAATTATTATTTTATCAATGAAAGTAAAGATAATCCATTTGATAAGCTTAGTTTTTATAGAAGTGATAATGGTGACCTTTTCAATATACGAATTGGAAGAAATAATAAAAGTAAAAAAGATGATGATCTTTTTAGATTGGGAATAAATTTTATTAATAAATTAGGCTATAATATTACAAAAATTTATGTTACTAAGAGACACATATATGAGTTTCCATTTCGATCTGAAAAGAATGTTAGAGAACTACAAAAAAAATTATATTTTTGTTCTAATGGTAAAATTAATATGCTGTATACAAGAAATTTTACACAAGCTCTTTTAGAGTTATATCAATGAAGAATTTTATCTTTGGTGCTGGTGGTCATTGCAAAAGCATTTTGTCTGCAGCACAAGTTATCGGTATAAAGATAAATGGTATTTTAAATGTAAATCAGAGGGTTGAAAAAATTCTTGGTTATAAAGTTTTTAACGAAGCATCTCATGATTGGACTGAAGATAATTCTTATTTTATTGCAATTTCCAATATGGAAATAAAAAATAATGTTTTAAAAAAAATTAGATCTAAGGTTAGGACTAATAATTATTTTAACATAATTCATCATTCTGCAGTAATAAGCCCATCAGCTAAGTTAGGATATGGTGTATGTGTTTTAGCAAACTCTTTTATTGGTCCAGATGTTAAAATTGGAAATCATGTTTGTATAAATACAAACTGCGTAATAGAACATGACTGTGTAATTGGAGATAACACTTTTTTAGCTCCAAGCGTAAGTCTTGCTGGCAACGTTAAAATTGGTAAAAATGTATTTTTAGGTATTAATTCCACTGTAATCAATGACTTGTATATATGCTCAAACACAACTATTGGAGCATCCAGTCTAGTAATTAGTAATTTATTTAAAGGCTATCAAACATTAGTAGGTGTACCTGCAAAAATTATTTAGTATGTATTTAAAGTATTTTACAAATTATTTGCTAGCTACAATAATAAGTAGGGGATTAGGCTTCATTTTAATCCCATATATGGTGTCTGTATTTTCGCCTAACGAGTATGGGAAATTAGGAATTTTTATACTATTATTTCCTTTCTTAATTGACCTAGTCCATCATTCAGCAAGTGGTTACTATACTTTGCATTACTTTAAAAAAAAATGTGACAAACTACTTGCTAAGGTAATTTCCGAACAAATTTCATATTTATTTCTTTTATTGATTTTTTTAGTATTGTTTAATTTTATATTTAAAGACTTATTTAATATAAGTACGTTAGCTTCAATTTATATAATAATTTTTTCAAGATCTTTGAACTTATGTTTTCTTGCTTATTTCAAAGTCAAAGAATTAGTTATGAAATTTTGTCTAATTGAATTAATAGACAGTGTAGTTGCAACTATTTTAACATTACTTCTATTTGAATTTTTTTCTGCCTCTATAGAAAATAGATTATGGTCTTTAGCATTAGCGTCTTTCGTAGCACTTATATTTTCCATATTATTTACAAAGTTACCTATTAGAGATTTGTTTATTAGGCTAAACTTTAAAATTATTAAACCCATATTTTCGTATGGTTTTTCAATCTATCCTCATGTTTTAGGAGCATCCTTATTACTTGGTGCAGACAGGCTTTTTCTTAGCCATTACCATGATATAGACACAGTTGGTCTTTATACATTATCTTTTCAATATGCTTCTATTTTACTTATATTAAATTCGATATGCACTCGAATTTTTCAGCCTCGAGCTTATGAATATTTTAATAATTTTAATATTCATAAAAACTCAATTCAATTATGTACTCCTTTAGCCTTGCCGTATATATTAATCATAATTAGTTTTTCAATTTTGTTAATTATATTTATAAGTCTATTTGAAGAATTATTATTTAAAGGAGTTTATAGAAGTGCCATCATTCCATGCTATATTTTAATTATATCATTTACGATGTATTGGATAAGCACAATTGTAGTTCCATTCCTTACAAATATAGGAAAAAATAAAATTATATCATTATCAACATTGTTTTCACTTTTAGTTAACTTAATAGGAAATTTTTTTTTAGTTCCAATTTACGGTACTTTAGGAGCATCTTGTGCTACTGGTATTTCTATTTTTTTTGGCTCGGTTTTTATATTTTTATCTGCTAATATAGAGAGAAAAAAAATATAATGGATTATTTTTGAATTATGGATAATAAAAAAACAATTAATGACAAAAATATTATATTTATGAGAATAATAGGTATTTTAGTATTATTTTTTGAGTATTTAAGGGAGAACCGTTCGTTTAGATCTTTAGAAAGAGACGAAGTTTTAAATAAACCTGATCTTTTTGAGACTGACTTGAAAGACAAGGGGGTATGTGTAGTAAAAAACTTTGTTGATAAAGAAACATCTTTGCTTCTTAAAAATTCTTTGCTTAAAACTATTGAGACCTGTCTTAAAAAGACTTTAAAAAATAATTTTTATGAAGAAAAAAAATTTCTAATACAAAAAGGTCCCATTAAACTAAAAACTTATAAAGAATTACAAAGTTATACCAAAACAGTATTTCATATTAGAGATACTGAAGAGGATAAGGGTTTTATTGATATATTTAATGTCGATCTGTTATTTAAAAATGAAATATTTCTTCATCAAATTTTAAACTCTTTCGACTCAATTAAAATTGAAGAGGGCTTAGAAAAAATAATTGGTAAAAAAATAAAAAGATCTGGTCTTAATGTTTATATAACACCCCAATTAGAAAAGACTCGTTGTCTACATATTGATAGCTTGAATAAAGATGCTAAGGTTTTTATTTATTTAAGTGATGTATCTAATATTAACAAAGGACCTTATGGCTACGTTTTAGGTTCTCACAAATATAAATTAGTTTATTATCTTTGGATGAAATTATACAAAATTTTACCAAAACTCATTGTTAAAAATCTAAAGATCACTGACGCAGTAATGTATAAGACTAAAGATGCACATTTTTTTAGTGGGGAACCAGGAACTTTGATTTGTTCACTTC
>MDTG01322016.1_pt1 | contig 13162 bp, 7 predicted proteins | sample 811421 | NCBI WGS metagenome assembly MDTG01 (sample SAMN05326645, study PRJNA326480) | marine metagenome | isolation source: seawater | place: Pacific Ocean: South East | collected 2011
AGGCGCTCCTCGCGGAGCAGGAGAAGGTCGTCGCCATCATGGGCGGCCACTCCATGCGCCGCGACGAGCCGCGCTACCTGGCCGTCGCGCGCATGGCGCGGGCCCTCGCCGAGCGCGGCCACTTCCTCGCGAGCGGGGGCGGACCGGGCGCCATGGAGGCCACGCACCTCGGCGCCTTCTTCGCCGGCCGCCCCGACGAGGACCTCGTCGCCGCCGTGCGCATGCTCGCCGAGGCGCCGCTCTACAAGGACGAGGCCCACCTCGCCGCCGCCTTCCGTGTGCGCGCCCGCTGGGGGAGCCCGGCCGCCCCGAGCCTCGGCGTGCCCACCTGGTTCTACGGGCACGAGCCGCCGAACGCCTTCGCCTCGCACCACGCGAAGTACTTCGCCAACAGCGTCCGGGAGGAGGGCCTGGTCAGCCTGGCGACCCACGGCATCGTCTTCGCGCCGGGCGCGGCCGGGACCGTGCAGGAGATCTTCCAGGACGCCGCCCAGAACCACTACGGCACGGTGAAGGGGCTCGTCAGCCCGATGGCCCTCTTCGACGTGAAGTACTGGACCGAGGACAAGCCGGTCGTGCCGCTCCTCGCGAAGCTCGCCGACGGTCGCCCCTACGCGAAGCGCATCGCGGTCTCCGACGATCCGGAGGGGCTCATCGCCTTCCTCGAGGCGAACCCGCCGATCGAGGTCGGCGGGGGCTGGTCCTTCTGCGGCGCGCACTGCGGCGAGGGCTGCGGCGACGGCGAGGCCGCGGCGCGCGAAGGCGGAGACGCCGGCGAGGGCGCTTGAGCGAGAGCCTCCGGGACGCGCTGCTCGTCGCCCTGGCCGCCGTCGCCGCCGGCGCCGTGACCTCGCACGCGCTCTGGACCAAGCGCGACCCGCGGAGCACCGTCGGCTGGGTCGCGCTCGCCTGGCTCTCGCCCTTCGTCGGCGCGTTCTTCTACCTGCTCCTCGGCATCAACCGCATCCGCCGGCGGGCCACCCGGCTCCGCTCCCGCTTCGGCGTCCCGACGGAGGGGCCGCCGTCCATGGCCGCGCCCGCGCATGCGCTCACGCCGGAGGCCGTCGGAGCGGAGCTCGCGCCCCTCGCCCGGGCCCTCGGCCAGGTGTCCCGGCGCCCCCTCCTCGGCGGCAACTCCGTCACGACCCTGCCGGACGGAGACGCCGCCTACCCGGCGATGATCGCGGCCATCGAGGGGGCGAAGGAGAGCGTCGCGCTCCAGACCTACATCTTCGAGGCGAAGGGGCCGGGCGCGCGCTTCGTGGAGGCGCTCGCGGCGGCCGTCGAGCGAGGCGTCGAGGTGCGCGTGCTCGTCGACGCGGCGGGGACCCGCTACGGGCGACCGGCGATCCACCGGGTGCTGCGGCGGCGCGGCGTGACCGTGGCGCGCTTCCTGCCGGCGCTGTTCCCCTGGCGCTGGCCCTACGTGAACCTCCGCCAGCACCGGAAGGTGATGGTCGTCGACGGCCGCGTCGGCTTCGTCGGGGGTCTCAACATCCGCCCGGACCACGTGCTCGCCGACGAGCCCGCGCACCCGACCCGCGACGTGCACTTCCGCCTCGAGGGGCCCGTCGTCGCGCAGCTCAGCCAGAGCTTCGCCGAGGACTGGTTCTTCATCGCGCGCGAGCGGCTCACGGGGCCGAGCTGGTTCCCGAAGGACCTCGAGACGCCCGGGGAGGCCATCGCGCGGGTCGTCACGGACGGGCCCGACGAGGAGTTCGACCGAGCGTGGCAGGCGATCCACGCAGCGCTGGTCACGGCGCGCGAGCGCATCGCCGTCTGCTGCCCCTACTTCCTCCCGGACGCGCCGCTCCTCGCCGCGCTGCAGACGGCCGCCCGCCGCGGCGTGCGGGTCGACGTCGTCATCCCCGCCGAAGGCAACCTGCGCTTCATCGACTGGGCCATGGCGCACCTGCTCGACCACGCCGGCCTCGACGAGGTGCACGTCTGGCGCACGCCGCCGCCCTTCGACCACGCGAAGCTCTTCGTCATCGACTCGAGCTGGTCGTTCGTCGGGTCGGCGAACTGGGATCCGCGGAGCCTCCGCCTGAACTTCGAGACCAACGTCGAGCTCTACGACGCGGCGCTCGCCACCGAGCTCGAGGCGCTCATCGACGCGCGCATCGCGACGGCCCGCCCGCACGCGCCGACGAAGAACGTGCTCGCCCGCTTCTGGCACAGCTTCATGTTCTTGTTTCAGCCGTATCTCTGAAGGCCCACCCCGGAGAACGGCCACCCGTGCCCGTGCCCGTGCCCCTGCCCGTGCCCGCCGGCGAAAGGGCCGAGCGAGGAGAGCACTCGGTACGGGAGCCGCCTCGAGGACGTGCCCGTGGCCAGAAGGGCAGAAAACCCGTGCCCGTGCCCCTGCCCCTGCCCGTGCCCGCCGGCGGAAGAGCCGAGCGAGGAGAGCACTCGGCCCCTTCAGGCTGCGGGCAGGGGCAGGGGCAGGGGCAGGGGCAGTGGGGGCACGGGTCTTCGCGGGTACGCCCTTCAGCCCCTTCAGCCTGCGGGCAGGGGCAGGGGCACGGGCACGGGCACGGGTTTTCGCGTGCGCCCTTCAGCCCCTTCAGCCCCTTCAGCCTGCGGGCACGGGCAGGGGCACGGGCACGGGCACGGATTCTCGTTCGGTGATCAATTCGGGTAGCTCCCGATGTACACCCCGCACTCGGCGTCGTGGACGCGGCAGCTCGTCGGGACCACGTCGACGCCGGTGAAGATGCCGTCGAGGTCGCAGCGGTTCGGGTCCGTGCTCAGCCGCACCCGGCCGATGCCGCCGTCGCCCCCGTTGCAGCCCGTGCGCCCGCCGATGCCCCCGGCGACGTCGAGCTCGCCCTGGAGCTGGAGCTCCGGGGAGCTCAGGTAGATGACCCCGCCGGACCCGCCGCCTCCATCGCAGCTCCCCCCGCCGCCGCCGTTGCCGCCGCGCGCCAGGATGGCCCCGCTGATCTCCACGACGATCCGCACCGGCGAGTGGATGCGCACGGCCCCGCTGCCGCCTCCGCCGCCGCCGTTCGCGCCCGGCCCGGCCCCGCCGCCGCCGCCCGAGCCCGGGTAGAAGGTGCTCTCGACCGCGCGGTCCATGGCCGCCGCGTTGCCGATCGTGCCTCCGCCTCCGCTGCCGTAGCCGACGGTGCCTCCGCCGAAGGTGCCGCCGTAGCACGCGATGTCGACCCGACCCGGCAGGCCCTGGTTGCGCGTGTTGCCGGGCCGGTCGCCGCCGAGCCCGCCGTCGGGCCCGCCGCCGTCGCCGCCATCGCAGCTGCCGCGCGTGCCGCCGCCGCCGCCCGCGTAGCCGCCGCCGCCGCCGCCCCAGCTGCCGCCGCCGTTCTGGCCGCCCCAGCCCGTGCAGTCGGGCGGGCTGCCGGCCTCGCCGAGGCCGCCCCGGCCCGGCTGACGCACCGGGCGCGTCCCGTCCGGGTAGCCGGTGTCCCCGCCGCCCCCCGGGTTGCCGTCGACCGCGTCGCCGCCGCGCGCCCCGGAGAGATCGAGCACGCCCGCGATGACGACCTCCTCGGTCGCGCGGATGTCGAGCACGCCGACCCCGTCCTGGTTCGTCGTCACGCGCACGCCCGCAGGGATCACGACCCGCCGGAACTGGTGCACGCCCGCGGGCAGCACCGTGTCCTCCGTCGGCATGAAGTCGCCTTCGCTCTCGTCGCTCGTCCAGGGCGGCGCGACGCAGGCGCCGCCGACGCAGACCGGGCTTCCGTCCGGGCAGACCCGCCCGCAGCTGCCGCAGTTGGTCGCGTCGCCGTCGACGAAGACCTCGCAGCCGTCGTCCACCTCGCCGTTGCAGTCCTCCCAGCCCCGCTCGCACTCGAAGCCGCAGCTCGCGTCGACGCAGGTCGGCTCGGCGTTCGCGGGGATGTCGCAGCGCCGAAAGCACGCGCCGCAGTGGTTCGGGTCTGCGGGCAGGAGCACCTCGCAGCCGTCCGCCGGATCCGCGTTGCAGTCCGCGTAGCCGCCGACGCAGCCGACACCGCAGGCCTCCGCCGGGATGCCGGGCTGGGGGAAGCAGCCGGGCGCCGCCATGTCGTCGGGCATGTCGTCCTCGCAGACCACGTCGCAGCCGCCGCAGCTCATGGGCGAGAGGGCGTCCGTCTCGCAGCCCGGCGACTCCGGGTCGCAGTCGAGCCAGTGGTTCTCGCAGACTCCGATGGCGCAGGCCCCCTCCTCGCAGAGCCCGGTGGCCCGCGGGAGGGCGCACTGCGGGTCCGCGAGCTCGTCGATCTGCCCGTCGCAGTCGTCGTCCTCGCCGTTGCAGCGCTCGGCCGCGCCCGGGCGCACGGCCACGTCGCCGTCGTCGCAGTCCCCGGCCCGCGGCGCCGTGCCCGCCTCCTGGACGCAGCCCCGCGGCGCCTCGCTCGTGCCGTAGCCGTCGCCGTCCTCGTCCACGTACCAGGTCGCCGCCTCACAGCTCGCGTCGGGCGTCTCCGGGTCGCAGTCGTTGTCCGCCCCGTCGAGCTCGACCTCGCTCAGGTCCGGCGCCGCCCGCGGATCCTCGTCGTCGCAGTCCGCCACCTCGAGCCCGCAGGCCGCGTCCGGTGCGCCGTCGAGGTCGTCGTCCTCGAAGTCGCCGGGCCCGACCTGGAAGCCGCGGATCCCGTCGCAGTCGTCGTCGACGCCGTTGCAGCGCTCCTCGGCGCCCCAGCGCACCTCCGGGTCCCGGTCGTCGCAGTCGAGCGGCAGGGGCGAGAAGCCCTCGGGCGCGATGCAGCCGGTCTCGGTGGCGCCGTCCGGGTCGCCGAAGCCGTCGCCGTCCACGTCGGGCCAATAGGTGAGCTCGCCGACGTTCTCGTCGATGGCGCCGTCGCAGTCGTCGTCGCGCCCGTTGCACTCCTCGGCGCGGCCCCCCCAGACGCCCGGCTCCGTGTCGTCGCAGTCGTCGCCGACCGTCGAGAAGCCGGCGCGGCCCGGGCAGCCGCTCGTCGGCGCGCGCGGGTCGCCGTGCAGGTCCCCGTCCGCGTCCTCGAAGCCGTCCTCGAGGAGCTCCTCGTCGACCATGCCGTCGCAGTCGTCGTCGAAGCCGTTGCAGATCTCGAGGCCGTCCGGCTGGATGAGGCGCTGCCCGTCGTTGCAGTCCTCGCCGCAGCGGAAGGTGTCGCCCTCGCGCGCGCAGCAGCGGGCGCCCACGTAGCCGTCCCCGTCCGCGTCCGGCCCGAGCGTCTCCGGGTCACAGTCCTCGTCGTGCCCCTCGAGATCGCAGACCTCCGGGTTGCCGGGGAAGCGGTTCGGGTCGGCGTCGTCGCAGTCCTCGCCGCCGCAGCTCGCGTCGGCGAAGCCGTCCTCGTCGGCGTCGGGGCAGCCGGGCATGCAGGCGTCGGTCTCCTCGTCGCACGCCACGCCCTCGCCGCAGGTGGGCTCGGCGGGCACGCACCCCCGACCGTCCGCGAGCGGATCGGCCGGCCGGCAGAGCTCGGCGCCGTTGCAGAAGAGCCCGTCGTCGCAGTCCGCCGCCGTCAGGCAGCCGCCCGGTCCGGCGTCGCCCCCGGGCGTCGTCATCCCATCGTCATCGCCGCACGCCGCTGCCCAAAGGCACGCCGCGACGGCGCCCACACGCATCCATCCCCTCACCCGGCGAGGGTATGCCGAGCGCGCCGGCCCCTCAAGCGTGCCCCGCGAGATGAGGACGGCTCCGGCCGGGCGCCGAGGTCGAATCGGCGCCCCGGAGTCACTCCGCCGGCGAGGCCGTGGCCCAGACCCGATCGAGCTCGTCGGTGAAGGCGCTCGCGACGTCCGCGTCCGCGATCCAGAGGCTGTTCTCGCTGTTCGACCAGGCGTTCATCGACCAGTTCGCTGACCCGGTCGCGACGGTCTCCCCGTCGAGGATCATGACCTTGTGGTGGACGTCGGCGACGCGGACGTCGATGCCCGCGTCCTGCAGCGTCTGGATCGCCGCCTCTCCCCCGAAGCGGAAGCTGCTCAGCACGCGCACCTCCACGCCCCGCTCGTGCGCCGCGACGAGCGCCTCGCTGATCTCGCCCCGCGTCAGCGCGAAGATCATCACGTCCACGGAGGTCTCGGCTTCAGCGATGGCGTCGGTGAGCGCCGTGAACCAGCCCGAGGGCGAGCTGATCGGCGACTCGGGGCTGAAGTAGAGCCGGTAGGGCGCGCTCTCGGTGACCCCCTCGGGCTCCACCGGGCCGAAGCTCCCGTCCGTGAACATGCGCTGGAAGACCTCCTCGAAGCGCCCGACGATCGTCGCGTCGTCGATGACCACGCTGTTGTTGAGGTCCTCGCAGAAGCTGTCCTCGGTCATGTTCGCGCTCGAGACCCAGACGCTCGTACCGTCGGCGACGATGTACTTGTGGTGCATCAGCGCGGACCGGTCGTCGTCCACGATCGTCACGCGCGGGTGATCGGCGATGCCGCGGAGCATGTCGCAGTCGCGCGTGCCCCCGAAGGTCGGGCACTGGTCGTCGTCGACGACGATCTCCATGACGATGTCCTCGTCGGCCTCGAGCTTGTCGGCGAGGGCGTCGCCGATGCAGTCCCAGCCGGGCAGGTAGAGCGCCATGTGGAGCGACTCGTCGGCGCAGGCGAGCACCTCCATGAGCTGCTCGCCGAAGGCCGGATCCTCGGGGCTGAAGACCGGGCCGGCGACCGGGCCGGTGCAGGTCGTCGGGAGGGTGGGGCACGCGCAGGGCGGGCCCGCGTCCATGCCCGCGTCCGTGCCGCCGTCCGGGGCCGCGTCCGCCGGGGCGCCGGCGTCCGGCTCCGTCGCGGCGTCCGCCTCTCCCCCGCCGCCGTCGAAGGGCGCGCTCGCGTCGACGCCCGGGCCGGCGTCTCCGGTCGGGCCGGGGCCGTCGTCGTCGCCGCAGGCGCCGAGGGCCAGGAGGGCGAGGGCCAGGAGGATGGAGAGGGGGGACGGGGCGGGAAAGGAAGCGCGTCGATCCGACATCGGACGAGAGGATACGACGCGTGAGGGGGGTTCTCTTCCGTCTTCGTCGCCCGGGAGGGTTCTGTGGCCCGTTCCGAGGCCGGTCTCGAGGCCGGTCTCGAGGCCAGTATCGAGGCCAGTATCGAGGCGGGTCGACCGCCGCGTCGCGTTCTCGTCCGGGTGGCGTATGCTGCGCCCGTGCCGCGCTCGGTCTCCTACGGCGCCCTGCTCGCCCTCGTGGCCTGCGGCGCGGCGACGCCCACGCTCCTCGGGCCCAGCGAGGCGGAGCGGGAGGAGCTCGAGGCGGCGCCCGATCTGCGCCGGCGCCTGGCCCGGAGCGAGCACGACTTCTTCCGTTTCGCCAACCGCCCCTTCGCCCGCCAGGTCTGCGCGGATCTCGGCGGCGCGGTGCGGGCGGCGCCCACCGTGAACCTCCACGGCGACGCCCACGTGGAGCAGTACGCGGTCACGCCCGAGGGGCGCGGCCTCGCCGACTTCGACGACGCGACGGAGGGGCCGGCGGCGATCGATCTGGTGCGCTTCGGCGTGAGCCTCGAGATCGTGCGGCGGGCGCGCGGCTGGGACGAGGGCGCGGGGCCCTTCGCGGCCTTCCTCGAGGGCTACCGGGATGCGCTCCGCGAGCCCGAGGCCGAGCAGCCCCCGCCGGCCGTGGCGGCGCGCATGCAGGCGACCTTCACGGCCGATCGGGAGCCCTTCCTGCGGGAGGTGGAGGAGCTCATGGAGCCGGTCGAGGACGCGGGCGTGCGCGCGGAGATCGAGGAGGGCTACGGCCGCTACCGGCGCATGATGGAGGTCGAGCACCCGGAGCTGCCGGCCCACTTCTTCGAGCTCCGGAGCTACGGGCGGCTGCGGGGCGGGGTCGGGTCGCGGCTGGATCCGAAGTTCCTGGCGCGCGTCGAGGGCTGGACCGAGGCGCCGAACGACGACGTCGTGCTCGAGGCGAAGGAGGTGCGCGAGCTCTCGATGGTGCCCTGCGTCCAGAGCGGCACGGGGCGCGGGGGCTTCCGCGTGCTCGTCGCCCACGCGCGGCTCACCGCCAACCCGAGCCCCTTCCTCGGCATCGTGCCGCGGGCGCCCTCGGAGGCGCACGACGATCCGCCCTTCTGGGTGCAGGAGTGGTCGCACAACTACCGGGAGCTCGAGCTCGGCGCGCTGCGCGACGGGGGCGAGCTGCGGGAGCTGGCGCGGGACGTCGGCGTGCAGCTCGGCCGGGGCCACGTGCGGCTCATCGCGGCGCCCTTCGACTCGCAGCTCCGCTTCGCCCAGCTCGAGTGGCTCCGCGAGCGCGAGGGCTGGCTGCGCGAGGAGGTGCGGCGCATGACCGCGTTGGTGGCGCGGAGCTGGCGCGCCTACCGCGACGAGTGAGGGCCCGAGCGGCGTGGCTTGGAGCGGCTGGCGTGGCCGGCGGCGTGCCCCGTGCCCAAACCGCTGAAACCGCTGGCGAGGAGGTTCCGGGAGACGCCACGACGCTTCAGGCGAGTGGCTCAGGTTCGACTCCACCGCCGAATCGAGCAGAGTGACGCTCGGAATGTCCCATCCGCCCGCGAAGGAATCGCGGGACGGGGAGACGATCAAAGGTGTCGAGAAGGTGGAGTGTGCGACGCCGGAGGATGCGAAGAGCAAGAAGGTCTCGAACTGCACGTGTCGAGAGACGGACGCCGAGGAAACCACCGACCATGCCAAACGCGACGCAGATTCCCGCCGATCTCGAGCTGCGATACGACGACAGTATCGCCACGCGCTTGGTCTTCACGCTCAGCTTCTTCGCCAAAGAGGCCGTCAGTGAGCTGGGGCTGCCCCTGCTCGATACGTTCACGCGCTACAGGGACATCGTGGGAGAAGACGCGCTGCGCTTCTATGCCACCGCGAACATGAGCAAGCACCGCAAGGTCACCAAGCGTGCTCTGGCGATGCTCGAGACATGGTTGCAGCCCGGGGCCGCGCTCGACGACTACGTGTTCATCTCCTTCGAGGACGCCGAGGCCTACAACGACGCTCCGTCCAGCCTGTTCCTCCTGGCGGGGGCCGAAGAAGTCGACGGCGAGCGGGTGGAGGATGCAACGCTCGTTCGAATCTCCCTGCCCATCGATTTCGCAATCGAGGACCCGGCCCAGATGCAGAGCTTCGCCGAGGAGATCTGGTCCACGGTGCCGTTCCAGAGCGGACAGGCCGGATTCGGACTCGAGTGCTCTCGTTATTTTCTCGACGAAGCGCACGAGCACGCATACGCCAAATCGATGCGTCATCGGGGGTTGGACATCCCCGACGCTGTCAACGACGCGACGAACTCCGGCCACGACCACCTCCGCGGCATCGGTTGGCTGACGTTCCTCGACGACGACTTCACGATGCGTCTCGACGGGGCCGAGGCGATCGCGAGCAACGTCGACGCCGAGGTCTCGGTCACGAAGCCTGCTCGGGGGGTGGTGCTGCGCGCCGGTGATCGCCCCGCGTTCGGAGACGTGAACCGCAAGGACGACCTGCCGGAGTACGAGTCGGTCTTCGCTGCCGTCCGACCGCTGCTCGTCGACCCGAGCGACACGCCGGCGCTGAACCTCTCCGGGGACTACACCGGTCGCACGGAAGCTTGGCTCACGCGGTTCGATCCATGAGCCTGCTGTGTCCTCTCATCGTCCCGGCGGCCGGCCCGAGCGGCGCGGCGTGGAGCGGCTGGCGTCGCCGGCGGCGGGCCCCGCTGCCGCTGCCCGCCGGGCCGCTCACCAGTCCGTGTGCACGGGCGTGTCCGGGTCGTCGACGCGCCGGTAGGTGTGGCTGCCGAAGTAATCCCGCTGCGCCTGGATGACGTTCGCCGTGCCCTTCGCCGTGGTCAGCGTGTCGAGCCAGGTCAGCGAGGCGGCGAGGCCCGGGATCGGCAGGCCGGCGGCCGTGGCCGCGCTCACGACCCGTCGCCAGGCGGGCGCGCGACGCCCGAGATCCTCGGCGAAGCTCGGCGCGAGCGCGAGGAGCGCGAGCTCCGGATCGGCGGCGTAGGCCTCCCGGATGCGCCCGAGGAAGCGCGCGCGGATGATGCAGCCGGCCGTCCAGATGCGCGCGATCTCGCCGAGGTCGATGCCGTAGCCGCGCTCCTCGCTCGCCGCCCGGAGCATGGCGAAGCCCTGCGTGTAGCTCGCGATCTTCGCTCCGTAGAGCGCGTCCCGGAGATCCTCCACGCTCACGCCCGCGAGGCTCTCCGGCCCGGGGCGCTCGAGCCCGATGGCCTCTTCGGCCCGCTCGCGGAGCGCCTTGAAGGAGCTCAGCCCGCGCGCGTCGACGGCGGCCGCGATGGTCGGGACGGGGATGCCCATCTCCACGGCGGCCATGACGGTCCAGCGCCCCGTGCCCTTCTGGCCGGCCCGGTCGAGGATCTGGTCGACCAGGAGCCGCGCCGGGTCCTTCGGGTCCGGCCGCGCGAAGATGCGCCCGGTGATCTCGATCAGGAAGCTCTCGAGCTCGCCCTCGTTCCAGACGCCGAAGATCTCGGCCACCTCGGCGCCGCTCTTCCCGAGCCCACGTCGGAGCAGCATCGTCGTCTCGGCGATGAGCTGCATGTCGCCGTACTCGATGCCGTTGTGCGTCATCTTCACGAAGTGGCCGGCGCTGCCGCTCCCGCAGTAGGTCACGCAGGGCCCGTCCTCGCCCACGGCGGCGCTCGCCTCGAGCACGGGCTTCAGCCGCTCCCAGGCCTCCCGATCCCCGCCGGGCATCATCGAGGGGCCCTTCAGGGCGCCCTCCGCGCCGCCGCTCACGCCCATGCCGACGAAGCGCCAGGGGCGCCCCTCGGCGCGCGCGTTCCGCCGATCCGTGTCCTCGTAGAGCGAGTTGCCGCCGTCGATGACGACGTCGTCCTCTTCGAGGAGCGAGTCGAGGGCGTCGAGCACGGCGTCCACGGCCTTGCCGGCGTTGACCATGAGCAGGATGCGGCGCGGGCGCTCGAGGCTGGCGACGAAGGCCTTCGCGTCCGCGGCGATGGCGAAGTCGCCGCTCGGCTCGGCGGCGACCAGCCGCGGCCCCGCCTCCGGGTCGAGGTCGTAGCCGGCGACCTTCTGCCCCTGGCGCGCGAAGTTCCGGGCGAGGTTTCGCCCCATGACCCCCAGGCCGATCACACCGACGTCGCAGAGCTCCATGGGGACGGGAGTACCACGGCCGGCGCGCGCGGGGCGTGACGGAAAGCGCGAGGCCGCGCCCCCGAAGGAGCGCGGCCTCGCGGCGTGTTCGACGGGCTCTCGCTCAGCGCTCGCAGGCGCCGACGTGGTCGAGGGGCACGTAGGCGGCCCGACGCCAGCAGTCGTTCGAGTAGGTGCGGCCGTCGCAGCCGCAGACCGGGTCGTAGAGGGCCGTGCAGAAGGTCGGCTCGTCCACGACGCAGGTGCCCGCGAGGTCGGCGCCGCAGAACTCGTTGGCGCTCATGTCGCAGACGAGGCCGTCGGCGCAGACGAAGCCGGCGATGCCGCCGCAGAGCTCGCCCTCACCGGCGCCCGCGCCCTCGCAGGTGCCCGCGTGGTCGAGGGCCACGTGGGCCGCCCGGCGCTCGCAGTCGTTGGAGTAGGTGACGCCGTCGCAGCCGCAGACCGGCACGTACTCGCGCGTGCAGGCCGTGGGCTCGTCGACGACGCAGGTGCCCGCGAGGTCGGCGCCGCAGAAGTCGTTGGCGCTCATGTCGCAGACGAGGCCGTCGGCGCAGAGGACCCCGGCGATGCCGCCGCAGAGCTCGCCCTCACCGGCGAAGGGATCCTCGCACTCGCCCTCGCTGGCGACGCTGATGCCGTGGTTGGCCGCCATGCAGGCGTTCGAGTAGGTGCGGCCGTCGCAGCCGCAGACCGGCGCGTACTCGCGCGTGCAGGCCTCGGGCATCGGCTCGCAGGTGCCGGGGATGTCCGTGGCGCCGCACATGGCCTCCGGGGCCCAGGCACAGAAGGTGCCCTCGGGGCAGGGCTCGAGGCCGCGGCTGCCGCAGAGCTGCTCGGGCTCGGGCTCGTCCTCGCAGGGGCCCTCGTGGAGGACGCTCGTGCCGGCGCCGTTCGCCTCGCAGCTGTTGTTGTAGGTGCGGCCGTCGCAGCCGCAGACCGGGATCACGACCGCCGGGCAGATCTCCGGCGTCGGGCGGCAGATGCCCGTGGCGTCGGCCCAGCCGCAGGTCGCGGAGGGCTCGAAGTGGCAGTACTCGCCCTCGTCGCAGCTGGCGCCGCGGAAGCCGCCGCAGACGACCTCCGTGGGCTCGTCCGGGTCGACGCACTCGCCGGCCCCGTCGCGGCAGACGACGCGGAGCGAGTAGGTGGCCTCCTGGCGGATGCCCCAGCGCATGAACGGGTAGGTGGTCGCGGCGACGACGTACTCGCCGGCGGGGAGCTCGCCCTCGATGCAGCTGTTGAGCGTGCCGTCGTAGCAGTCGTCGTTCGTGGCCACGAGCTCGTAGCTGGGCCGGCCGCCGTGGGCGGCGGGCACGACGCGGTAGAGCAGGGCGTAGGTGTCGAAGCCCTCGCGGCTGGCGAGGTCGACGAGGAGGTCGTCGCAGCCCGCCTCGGTGGAGAAGGTCCACAGGTGGTAGGGGGCGCGGCGGCTCAGCTCGCCGTCGACCCAGTCGCACCAGGCGAGCGCGCCCTGGTCGATGGGGTTGGCCGAGTCGGCGGCGCCACCGCGGCGCAGCTCGAGCTCGGTGGTGGTCAGCTCGCCGCCGTCCTTGGCGGGCTGCGCGGCGCAGCCCACGAGGGCGAGACAGAGAGTGAAGCGAAGTCCGGTGTGCATGTTTCCTCTTGGAATGAACGGGGCCCTCGGCCCCTCCTTGCGCTGGACTTCGGGAGCAAGGTGCGTGCCTCACCTACACCGTGGGGAATTCCCTTTCATCTCGTGCATGCGTCCCCCGGCTGTGGAGGCCGCGCGATTTGCCATGGCTGGGCGCCTTTCCAGTACGACGCCTGCACACGCGGCGGCTGCGCCTAGCGGCGCCGCCGTCGCGTGGGGGGGTCGCGGCCGGCCGCGCCTCTGGCGCCGCCGTCGCTCTTCTCGGGGGCGGCGGTCGGGGGGCTTCGGGGAGGGCGGGGTGGGTGGCGTGGCGGGGGCGGAGCAGGGAGGCCGGGGCGGATGGGGGTCGGGGAACTGTGCCGAGTGGGATCGCGGTGCGGCCGCGTGTTCGGATCGCGGCGCACGTGAGGCGCGCGTCGGACGCGCCGCAGCTCCCCTTCCCCCATCGCTGCCTCCCCCGCAGCCCCACCGTCGCGCGACCTCGGCCCCGGCTCCGCGGAGCGCCGGACCCCCACCCGGCCC
>MDTG01147634.1_pt1 | contig 13161 bp, 12 predicted proteins | sample 811421 | NCBI WGS metagenome assembly MDTG01 (sample SAMN05326645, study PRJNA326480) | marine metagenome | isolation source: seawater | place: Pacific Ocean: South East | collected 2011
TAAATTACCTAGAATAATTTTTTTTCCCCAATCATGTGGACAAATTAGAACATCTCCCAAATAATCAAAAAAAAGTGTATATGCTGGTATGTAACATGAATTATTTGAAGGTTTTTTTAATTTAGCTATTTTAAATTCAGCATTTTCCATCATACCCGCCCTATTACTCAGTGTAATTCCAAAATCATCTTCCTCGGGTAAAGATCTATCTCTAATTATATACTGATCCTCATTTAAATCACATGCATCCACTATTGATTGAAGTTTTTTAACATTTTCCTGACCATCATAAGCACTGAATAATATTTTATCTAGACCGTGGTTAAAGAGTTTTTCTAGCCTTTTAACATTTACAGGATCACCATTTGAGACTAATTCTATTCTACATTTTGGCAAAAATTCTTTAAAAGTTTTGATGTGATTATAAATATTTTTATCTAACATGGGTTCTACAAAACCACTAAATCTAATTACGCCTGAATAATCTAGTAACTTTAATTCCTCAGCAACTTTAATAATTAAATTTTCAGATATAAATTCCTTTTTATCCTCAAAATCTGGCGCACTTCTTGGACAAAATGCACATTTTCTATTACATGTTCCAGACTCACTAATTTCAATTTCTGTTGGCAGTGGAAATTTGATCTTGTTATGTTCATATAATTGAATTCTATTCTCTATAGTTTTTTTTTTATGAACAATATTTGTATCTAAAAATTTAATATTTTCTGGCATTTTTTTTTAAATCTAAATTTTCTTAATTTTTATTTTTAAAATAATTTTTTGAATATCTATTGAATGTTTTTTATACATATCAGATACAATAATAGCAATCTAATCATAAAACTTAAAACATTTATGATTAGGAAAATTAATATGATTTTTTAATACTTTTGGAAAATATAACTCTAGTCTTCGACTTTTATTTCTTTCTATCGCTGAGTCAATCATATATCTAATAAACGGTTTTCCTTGTGTTTCTAAATCACTTGGAATTATATCAAGAAAAACATACCCATCTTTTTTTTGTTTTTGGGAATATCCAAAATGATAAGCATCAACACCAGCAAATATTATTTTTTCAACTGTAGGAACATTATATAATATCCTCAAAATACTTGAGGCAATAGTTAAACTTCCTCTTGAACTATATTTGTAAATATCTAAATCGAAATCTAACTCATTTCTATCTAGCATATAACCAACATTCTCAATCCTGTCTTGAAAAAAATTATTAAAAATTTCGAATCTCTTATCTGCTCTATTAAGATTACAAATCAAAAGCTTAATTCCATATTTTCTAATTAATTTTCTTGGTAAAACTTGATTTATAGTATGTGTCTTGGAAACCTGTGGGGCAATTTGTACTTCAAATCTGTTTCCAATATATTTTTCTAAATTTTCTACATCTACTCTGCTTAAAAGAATTCTACAGTCACATTTTTTTATCTCTTTTATCGGATTGTTTTCATAAATTGATGCTCCTTTTCCTATGATTGCTACACTCCTTGAACCCTCAATATATTTTATTGGGTTAATTATCTTTGAAAAATTATTTTTATCAAAAAAGGGAATTTGATATTTATATTTATAAATTGCTCTCCAATATTTATAATAAATAAATCGAAAAATCTTTTTAAGTTTTTTGATAATCATAAATTTAAAATGCAATTTTACTTATAAAATCTGATATATTTTTTTCATAACCTGGTTCATAAAGATTTTGTTTAATCACTTCTTTGTTGTCTATAATACTATTGTCTAATTCATATCTAATTAAAGAATTTAAATCATTGTCACTATAAATAAATTTATATAAAGCAGGATATTCTTTAAGTTTGTTTTCTAAAGTTTTGATGATTTTTTCTGTTTCAATAAAAGGTGTATAAATTAATGTCTTTTTTTCGAAAAATGCAGCCTCGAACATGCAAGTAGATCTCACAGTAATATGTAAATCCGAGATAGGCAAATAATTGGATGCATTTAATTTTTCTACAACAAGTAAATTTTTTTTATCTTGAAAATTATTTTCTCTTCTTGGTAGATATATGAAGAGAATATCTTTGAATTTATTTGATAACTTTTCAAGTAACTCAAACTCTTTTTTACTTTCATTAATAGTTGCACTCATTGAAACAATATATTTAAATTGTTTAAATTTATCTTTTTTTATTGGGGGGTTTTTTTTTATATTTTCTAGATAAGAACCAATTGCTTTTGCTTTAAAAATATTGTTATTTTTAAGTTCACTTTTATTTAAAAACTCAACATACTCTTTGGAATAAGTTAAAATATACTCAGGATAATGTGAATTGTCTATTATGTTTTCCATATTATATGAATAATGATTTTCATCAAAACTTCCATGCTGTATCTCAATTGTTGTAATACCCAAATCTTTTGCGGCTTTAACTATTGGACCATAACCGTACCATACAGTGATATAAATTATTTTTGGTTTTTTTAACTTTAAGAAAAATTTAAATAAATGATAAGAAATTATAAAATTTGTTGCGTTCGATAAAAAATCAAAATTTTTATCATATTTTTTATTTATAGAATGAATAATATGACTTCCTGCCAATTTAAATTTTATAAGCTTAGTTCTTTTGATAACATTGGTTATCACTTCTAATAGTGTTAAAGATATAATGTTTGCTTCTGATACTGTTTTTATGTCAAAATGCATTTCATCAAAAGCGTGCTCAACAAGGAGTGCTTTTTCATATCTTTTATAAATTTCATTTATATTTTTGGAAATAGATTTTTTTCCTTGAAATATTCTTTCTTTTGAGGTTGAAAAAAAGATTATATCATATGATTTAAAAATATTAAAAAATCCATAAAAACAATTCTTTAATCTTTTAATTCTGTTAATTTTTTTTTTTTTATTTTCTCTGTCAGTTGGCACTGAAGTTAATAATTTTCCTATAAAATATCTCAAATATGGCCATAAAAAAAAATTATTTACTTTTATACTGGAAACTTGATAATTTGATTCAATTTCATTAAGTTGAAACTTTACATCAGAAATTTTCAAAACTAATCTTTCTTTGGTTTAACAATGCCAACTGCCTTGCCAGTTACTGGTGTATTAAAATAATCATAATAATTTCTTAACTCTTTTTTTTTTGACTCATTTTCAAAAAACTTACCCACTTCCCACATATCACTCTCATACCAAGATCCAGCAAAATGTAAAAAATAATTTTGATATAACGAAGCCTCTATGCATTCTCTAATAAGCTCCTCATTATTTCTACCAAAGTTATATAAAAAAGGATACTTCCAAGCCATCTCATAAACCCATATGGCCTGAAATCTATAGTTTAGCCATGAGATATTTCCATATTTTAAAAATTCATAATTCAAATGTGTTTGATCACCTCCATCAGTAATAGATTTTATATCAGATGGATATTTATCAAAAATTTTTTTCATAAAATTACTATGATTTTCTAAATTAAATACAAAAAAACCTGCACAAAAAAAATTATCCTGAGTTTCTAAATTATGAAATCTAAATAACTCATCAATTGATTTAAAAAGAGCTGAGTCTAATGGAAATTTATTGTCATAATGAAAATTCCTTAAAAAGGATTCCCTTCTAAGTGTTTCATCTAATGATTGAGGAATATCTTTTTTTATTGATACTAAGGCAATCGTTTTGTTGTCATATTTATCAAATAAATTTGGTGCATATGGATTTATAAGAATATCAGTGTCTAAATAACATATATTTGATATGTTAATTTTATTTTCTTTTAAAACTGTTCCTATCATTAGCTTTTGCCACGTTGCTTTTTTCCATGCAAAATAATCTTTTGGTATTAAATCTTGATGAAATACAATAATACCAATATCATTTTTACTACAATATTCCTCCCATAATGGCAAAGCTGCGAATTCCCATTTTTTATAATATCTTTCTCCAATTGCAATCGTTGCTAAATAATTTTTTTTAATATTTGATTTTTTAATTATTTTGAAATTTTTATATTCTTCCATTATCTTAAAAAATGTTGCTTATGCAAATTTACCATGTAGTCCATCCACCATCAATTATAATATTCTGTCCTGTCATATAACTTGAGTCGTTAGAAGATAAAAAAATAACCATTGGTGATACTTCATTCAAATTTCCTTTTCTTCTTAAAGGTACTTTACTAGAATATTTTGATACAAAATCTTTATTTTCTCCTGGATGATAAATACCTCCAGGTGATATACAATTTACCCTTATATTTTTATCACCCCAATAGGCCGCAAGATATCTAGTTAGAGATATTATTCCACCTTTAACAGTTGAATATACTGAATGTGAAAATATTTTTTTTTTATTTTTCTTATTATATTTGGCATATAAATCATCTAAATTAGATCCTTCATATATACGTTGATCATTTCCCACAACTCCATAAATTGACGATAAAAGAATTATGCTTCCAGACTTTTGTCCTTCCATAACTTTACCAACTTTTTGGGTAACTAAAAATACTCCATCTAACTCTGTTTGAATAACCTTTTGCCAACCTTTGAGGGAGCATTCAGTATATGGCAAATAAAAGTCACTTGGTTTAGATGTTACACTAAAAACTAAGACATCAATTTTTTTATGTTCTTTTAAAATTCTATCAACTACTTTAGAAATTGAATTCTTGCTAGTAACATCAATGTTAACTTGTTTAATATTGGGGTCTTTATTTTTATAAAAAGATTTAGATGCAGCTTTTGAATTTTCTTTAAGGTCTGCTGATATAACCGTAGCTTTTTGTTTGCTCAAATTGTAACAAAAATCTCTGCCTAGATACCCTCTACCACCAACTACTAAAACAACTTTTTTTTTAAGATCTAACATGATTAATTTTAGTCAAATTTAAATTTTTTATCACTTGAAATCTTAATTATTTCTTTTTTTTTATCAGATCTAAAAAACGTCTTAACCACTTGTAAACTTTCTATTCCACTTTGAATATCGTTAGAATGTTTTATTCTACCTTCTTCTACATATTTTATAAAACATTTAAGCTCTTGGACATACATTTTATTATTATCATAATTAATATCAGACCATAAAACTTTAGGTAATGAATTTTCAGAATTTTGAGCAATGACCTTTTGCGCATTAAAATCGTATGATATCCAACCACGCTCAAATGTTAATAAACCACTCCTATGCAATGGTTTTTGAATAAAATCTAAGTGAATTTGACTAACACAACCACTTCCATGTTTAATCATAACATCAGAAATAACATCAATATCTTCAGTAATTTCTAACAATGAAGACTTTGATTTCATTCCACAAACTTCTAAAGGCTTTCCCGCAAGTTCAATTGCTAGATGAATCTCGTGTATAAGAGTTAAAGCAACTCCACCTCCTAGTTTTTTTTTTGAAAAATATGTTTTTTTATAGTCTTCGTGAGGATGCCAATCAGGTAACCAATGACCAACCTGGCATTGAAAATTTAACAATTCTCCAATATTATTTGAGTTCATAAATTTCTTTATGTTATCAATAATTGGATGAAACATGAGATTGTGCCCCATGAACAATATTGTATTATTTTTTTTTATTAAATTAATTAATTGCTCTACCCCAGTTAGGGAATTAGAAAGAGGCTTTTCTATCAAAATACCTTTTACGTGTGGAATTAACTTTTTTGCAGACTCTAAATGTAAACTTGTGGGATTTGAAATTATAGCAATATCTGGCTTTTCTTTAATAACTTCACGCCAGTTACTTAATTCAATTACGTTTAAATTTTTTGGTAAAGTCTTATAATGTCCTTTCCTACTTCGTAGTGCAAGAATTGAATTAATTCCTATCATTTTAAGATTTTTAATATGCCTTTGGCCTATAGAGCCACAACCAATAATAACTGCTTTTGAAACTTTATATTTTTTTTTAAGTTTTATTTCAGATTGTTTTTTCCAATTTTTAATAAAATTTGTTTTTAAATTCTTGTTTAGATCTGCAATCTCTGGATTTTTATCAATTAATCTTAATATATCATCAAGTGAAAATACTTGTCCTTTTTTGTAAAGCTTATTAAAAATAGTCTTTATAAATTTCCAGTCTTCAGGATAATCTAATGTCATCCTAAGCTCAGGTCTTTTATGAAATTTATTTTTTACATCAAAATCTACAACATTAAAAATTCCAGTGTCTGTAAAATATCTTCCCCATACCTCAGTATTTTTTGAGTCTTTAAGTTCAATAACCTTTTTAAGAGCATCTATTTTAATACCGTAAGAAAACGCTCCGTGAGGTAAATCAAATTGTCGGATTAAATCAGCATTAGTCTTATGGAATTTATCTATTATCGCATTAGCATAATAAGGGTCAACAAATGGACAATCAGCAGTTATTGTTAGAATATAATCTAATTTGTATTTTTCAGCAGCATTTAACATCCTCACTAATACATCATCGGGATTACCAAAAAAACATTCAACCTGATTTTCTTTTGCTATTTTAGCTAATGGCTTATCTTGCTCTAAATTAGAAGTACAAATTATAATTTCATTAACTTTATCAACTAATTTTAACCTATCTATCAAATGAGATAATATTGTTTTACCTTTAATTTTAAGTAACAATTTATTAGGAAGTCTAGTAGATTTTAATCTTCCAATAAGCAGATATCCAATTTTCATTTTGTTTCTTTAAAATGATCCCATTTAAGTATTTCATTTTTAGAAATTGATTTTAATAAAGGTTTACCTATCATATTTAGAACATCAACTTGTGATAAGTCCGTTTTAGTATTTGTTCTTTGAAAACGTATATCATTCAATGATATGATATGTCCTTGTTTTAATTTGGATTTTACTAAAGCTGCCATTTTCATAGGCCCATACTGAGAATAAGACTTCTCGCCCTCATTAAGTTGCAAGACACCATCACCATAAATTTGTTTCAATACATTCATTTTATTTTTTAGTGAATTAAACATATCAAATGAAATTGCCGCACTAAAATCACAACGATTTTGACCATAGTGAGTTGTTACGTGTTTTTCAATATACTCCATACCATTAGAGGCTACTAACAATGTGATTAGTTCATTATTAGCCTCATTCCATCCAGTATGATCGGCGTAACCAAAAGATTTGTTAATATATAATTTCTGAATTTTTCTTATCTTTGACATATTAACCTGATCATATCTGGTTGGATAATTTTGAAATCCAAACATTAATATTGTCTCTCTATTTTTAAAAAATTTAATAGCACTATCTACTTCTTGTAAAGTACAACCTCCAACACCAATTACTATTTTTGTTTTATTATCAAATTTTTTTAATACTGCGTTTTGAAGATGTGGTACATTTAAACACACCGAATGTAATTCTATGAATTCTGGATTATAATTCGATGCAAATTCAACCGCTTCAGTATCATTTACTAACAACATTAACTCTTTACCACTGTTTCTGATTATAGATATTAGTTCTCCCCATTGTTCTTTACTAAATAACATTGATTTTAATAAATTATATGACTGATGATTTTGATCCATATATTCATCTAAATTTAAAGTAATATGCATTTTAATAATATCTGCATGTGTATTGTTTGAAATATTTGAAACAAGATCTGTCATAAAAGTAAAGTCACCTTCGTGATGCCAAGCTGTCTCTGCAATTAATTTCATTATATCGTATAAATTTAACTTATATCTTATTTATGCTTTCCAAAAATAGAATTATATTCTATATTGGCTTTTTCTAAGTCTGCAAATCTTCCTATATCAAGCCAATATTCTTGTAATGGAAAAGAAATTACTTTTTTGTTTTTTGAAATCATTTTTTGAAATAATGATGGCATGTCATAAAATTTATTAGGAATAAAATTAAAACAGTCTGGATCTAGAATATATATGCCAGCGTTCAAAAAAAAACTACGGATAGGTTTTTCTTCAACAGATATGATATTTCCTTTATCTTGAGTCACCACTCCATATGGTACTTCAGTTATATGCTCTCTAACACACATGGTGGCTAAAGATCTATGATCATTATGAAAATCCAACATTTTATCAAAATCAAGATTTGTTAATAAATCTCCATTCATAACAAAAAACGGCTCAAGTGGCTTTTCCTTTAAAAGACTAAGGGCACCAGCTGTTCCCATTCTTTTTTTTTCAATAACGTAAGTAATATTTGCATCAAATTTACTTCCATCATCAAAATAATCTTGAATTATTTTTGATCCATAATTTAAACACATCACTATGTCTTGATAACCACAGGCCACAAAATTTTCAACGATAGTATGAAGAACTGGTTTGCTACCGACTTTTAACATTGGTTTTGGTATATTATTTGTTAGTGGCTTTAATCGCGAACCTCTTCCACCAACCATTAAAATTACTTTATTAGTTCTCTTTTTTGGCTGGATCAACTCATCAATGATATATATTCCTTTAACTTTTTTTTTATTGTCAACCACAGGTATTTGATGAATTTTTTTTGAGAGAGCTTTTTTTAAAATTTTCTTTTTGGTATCATTTAAATTAACAATTATTGGCTTTTTAAATACAATAGATTTTATTGAACTATTAATATCCATACCTTTTAATAACCCTCTTCTAATGTCTCCATCTGTTAAAGTTCCTATTAATTTATTTTTATTGTCCACAACTAGAGCAATTTGCATAGCGCCCTCAGAAATTGTTTTTAGAGCTTGTTTTAATGATGAATTTATTTTTAATTTTATTTTATCAATATTTTTCATATTAAACGGTTAAATCATAAAATTTTTTTTTTAGAATGTTTTCTAATTTAATATTTTTAATAATTTTAATAATTTTTTTACTAGGGGGACCCTTGTCATATGGATTTTTTACATCTTTTAAAATTTTTTGAAATTTTTTTGAATAAGCATATTCAATAGACTTTATGATAGATTGTTTTTTCGGTAAACAATTTAAAACACTTTCAGCTTTTATTCTTCCTTTTTGTCTATCACCTATATTTATAGTAGCAGTTTTAAAACTTGGGGCTTCAGTTAATCCACTTGAGCTATTACCAATTACAATATCAACATATTTCAATGCACTTAGATATCTTAATTGACCTAAAGAAGTAAATCCAACTGATTTTTTATAATTTTTTTTTTATGTAATGATCAATCATTTTATTGATAATTCTTCCGTTTGTATCACTATTTGTTTTTGTAAAAATTATAAAAGTATTCTTTAATTTATCAATTGCTTTAAGCAACTCTTGAAACTGTTTTTTTGTAGTATTATTTTCTAAAGTTACAGGATGAAAGGCTACTAATATGTTTTTACTAAATAGTTTTCTTTTTATTGAATTTTCAAATTCATTTTTTGATAAAAATTTATATTTTTTTATGTTTTCAATACCCATGCCACCAACATTAAATACTTTTTTAGCATCCTCACCCAGTTGAATTACTCTTTTTTTATAAGTGTCTGTCGCAGTGAAATGCAAATGAGACATTTTTGTAATACTATGACGTAAAGACTCATCATAAGCTCCTTCAGTGCTTTCTCCCCCATGTAAATGAGCAACTGGAATTCTTGCAATCAAAGCTGCACTAACAGCACTAAAAATTTCAAATCTGTCACCTAAGACAACAATAATATCTGGCTTTAATTCATCATAAGCCTTGGCGAAAGATATTTGAGCTAATCCCATTGATTTTGAAATATCAACATGGGTATCAGAGTACAAAAGTAAATTTATCTTTTTATTAATCTTAAAATCTTTTTGTATCTCTTTATATGTGAGGCCAAATTCAGAACTTAAATGCATTCCAGTTACAATTATTTGAAGTTGAAGTTCATTTTCTGTATCTACTTTTTTCATTAACCAATACAACAAACCATATTCTGCACGTGACCCTGTAACTACACAAACCTTCCTTTTGTTTCTCATATTAGTTCATCTTTTCTGTAATCTTTGGTAGCTTTGGTACCAATAATCTCATCCCATTTCATTGGGCTAATTCCATTACCTGGTCTTTTAACTGCTAAATTATTCTTGCTAAAAATTTCACCCTGTTTTATGTCTAATTTAGCAACAATTGATTTTCTAACTACATTGATATTAATTATTTCTCCACTTGATGGTTTTTTGATATCGCTTCCTAAAGCTATTTCTATGTTTCTTATGGCTTTTACCATAGCTTTTAATTGATCTGGCTCAAGACTAGCTTTATGGTCTGGCCCATCCATATTAGAGTTAATAGTAAAATGTTTTTCTATACAGCTTGCACCCATAGCAACAGCTGCAATATCAACTTCAATTCCTAAGGTATGATCGCTATAACCGTAAGCTAAATTAAATTTTTTTCCTATTGCAAGCATTGCTTTTAAATTGACATCTTTCATTGGAGTGGGATAGTCCGTGTTAGCATGTAATACTGTTATATTGTTTTTTTTGGTGCCCGATTTAATCAAAACTTGTAATGCATCACTGATTTCACTAATATTTGACATTCCTGTTGATAATATTATTTTTTTATCTAATTTTCCAACATGCCTAAGATATGGAAGATTTGTAATATCACTACTTGAAATTTTAAATACTTCCAAACCTAACTCATTTAACAATTCTATACTATCATGGTCAAATGGTGTTGACATAAACATTATTCTTTTTTTTTTTGAGTAATTAATAAGTTGTTTGTGTGCTTGTGAGTCGAGTTCTAATTTTTTAATCATATCAAATTGAGACTCATCTTTATCCGTAGACTTAGTTTGATATTTTGCTTTTTGAGCTTTTTTTGTAACTAAATTCTCTGCTTTAAAAGTTTGAAATTTTACTGCGTCCGCACCTGAACTCGCGGCTATATCAATTAATTTTTTAGCTAATTCAAGTGAGCCATTATGATTTACACCTGCCTCTGCAATTACGAAAACACTCATTTCACAAAACTTCCTGCCTTAATAAAAGAATTTTTTTTAATTTTAATAAATTCTTTGGTGGCAACATTACTTCCAATAAAACAACCTTCCTCTATTATCACTCCGCCGTTAATAGTGGCACTTGTGGAAATATGACAATGTTTTGATATTAAACAATCATGTTCGACTAGTGATTTTGAATTAATGATGCAATTATCTCCTATTGATGAGTTGGCGTTTACTACCGCGTTATGCATTACTACAGTCCCATCACCAATCATAGAATGTTTTGAGACATATGCGTTTGGTGAAATAATAGATGGTAATTTAAACCCTGCTTTAATTGCTAATTCAAATAATTTAATACGTAATGAAGGTGAATAAATTTGCCCAATAGTAACAAGGGCATATTGATATTCCTTTGCAAGACTTTCAAGATCTTTGTCACTTCCAATAACTGAATAATTTAATACTTTCGCACCTTCATTTTCTGGTTTATCTAAAATTCCTACAATCTCAAACTTTCCCTCTTGTTCAATGACATCAATTACAGACTTACAATGACTTCCTCCTCCTATTAAAACAATTTTACTCATAACACAACACTACTTGGAATGTTAACTATTCTCTCAAATAACCAATTTGAATTTTTTAAATCATCATATTGTGAATTCTCAAACATAGGAAGTCTATGCATTAAAGTCCAGATAGGACGTGTCATTATACCATTAGAATTAGTTTCTTCTAAAAATTTATCTCTTTGTTGCTCGCTATTTAATGATATTGCATTAAGCCAGTAATTTGATTTACAATTTTCTGGTTCCTTAAAAAATTTGTAATCAGTTTTACTAAAAAATTCTTGATATAATTCAGCAAGTTTTCGCTTTTTATCTACAAAATGATTTAAATTTTCTAGCTGGGCAACCAATAAGGCAGCATTTATATTTGGCATTCGATAATTATAACCAACCATATCATAATTATAATTCCACTTATGATTAATTTTTGCAGTTGTAGTTATATGCTTAGCTTTTTTAGCTAGGTATTCATCATTAGTTATAATACAACCTCCACCTCCTGAAGTAATGATTTTATTTCCATTAAAGCTCATGCTTCCTAAATTTCCAAATGTTCCAGTATGTTGAGTTTTGTAAAAGCTACCAACACTTTCAGCAGCATCTTCAATTAAAAAAATAAAAAATTGATCACAAATTTCCTTAATTTTATCAATTTTACAAGGATGACCAAAAGTATGCATTGCCACACATGCATTTATCACCTTACCAGTTTTATTATTAATACACTGATCTTTTATTATAGTTGTATTTTTTTCTAAAAAAGATTTTAAGGAAGATGGTGATAAACCCATTGTATCTTTATCTACATCTACAAAAATAGGTTTGGCGCCACAATAACTTATAGCATTACATGTGGCTACAAAGTTTAATGATTGAGTAATTACTTCATTATCATCAGAAACATCAGCTAATATCAATGATGTGTGAAGTGCAGACGTACCATTACTGGTTGCTATTGCATATTTTGTACCTGTATACTTTGCAATTTTCTTCTCAAATTCATTAACATATTTTCCAACAGATGAAACAAATGTTGATTCTATACATTCATTTAAATATTTCTTTTCATTTCCAATAAATTTGGGTTCGTGTAATGAAATAAAATTTTTATTATTATATGTTTTTTGAATAAACTTAATAACATCATCAAACATTACATTTTTCCATCAAGGTACTTGTTATTATCAAAGTATTTAAATTCAGGTATCATTTTTAAAAATTCACTTACTATTTTTTTTTTATCCCAACTTACATCAGATTTTAATTTCATTATAGCGCTCTTGAAATTATCTATTTTATATTCATCAAGTTTAGGATTGTTTAATATAATACCAATATTTTTAAATCGACCCATATCTAGAGTTTCTTTTTCAGTAAAAAATTCCTCAATTTCTTTTTCTCCAGTTGTATCACTATCAGTAAACAAACAAGGCCATTTTTTTTGATCAGGTAAAGTTTTAACTAATTCTCTCGCTTCGTCCTCAGAATTACAGATATAAGCCTCATATCCTTTTTTTTTTAGATATTTAATTGCTATTTCTGCAAATGATGAAAGATGTAATTTTTCAATTAATTTTGGGAAAAAAATATCTCTATTTTCACCAAAAATACAACTCATTAGACAAAGCTCTCCACTCTCTTGTGGAGTTAAAAAGTATCTCTTAATATCTTTTGGCGCAGCTATTGGCTGTGTTTTTTCA
>MDTG01421857.1_pt1 | contig 13161 bp, 13 predicted proteins | sample 811421 | NCBI WGS metagenome assembly MDTG01 (sample SAMN05326645, study PRJNA326480) | marine metagenome | isolation source: seawater | place: Pacific Ocean: South East | collected 2011
GCACTTTGCCATGTGTTCTTCTTGCAGACTAGCCACCTCCTACATATTAGCCGCCTAGTAGGTTGCTATTCAATTAACCGGCAACAAAATGATTCAAAACGATGGTGACGGTAAATTTTCATCACTAGTGTTCATGAACAAAGAACCCTTGGACATAGTTGACTGAGCCTATGGATTATATTCGCGTTGCCGCCTTACTTGCACATCCTATACTGGCTAGTGCGTTGATATTTTGGATGTGGCAGCAGTATTCTTGGCGCAAGAAAAGTAAATCGCTGAAAGGAGCGGACAGAAAAGCAGCACTTGAACAACATGAACGGTTTGGAAACTATATCCTCTGGTCGGGATTCATTGTTGTCGCCGTAGCATTCTTCGGCAGAATGGTCGCAGGATGGCGCAGTGAAAAAGATATTTTTGCCGAAATTTGGCCAACCAATTTACATGGTTTTGTTGGACCTCTTGGCTTAATTTTGCTTTATGTTATGACAAGGTTCGGAAAAAAAGCCAAAGCAAATCGGCTAGCCGGAGAAAGTTTTGTTGTTGAAAAAACCAAACACGGGAGAGCGGCTGATTTCATCATGGCATTGGTCTTCATCCATGCATTCCTCGGATTTTTGTATATTTTCTCAGTCGTTTAACCTACTTTCAATACTGTATCACGATGCTTCCACATGTCAATCCATTCAGCTAAATTATGCTCCAACCCTGGCTCTTGAATTCGACAGCCACAAGCATTCATATGTCCGCCACCACTTTCATCAAAACGAGTTGCTAAGCGTGATAAATCATATCTGTTTTGACCATTTTCAATAAACGAATTGGCATAGAAACTGGCAGATAGAGGAGGTCTGTTTGGGTCTGAAATTTCACCATCATCATGGCCATGAATTATACAGCATGCATCCGCTTGTTCGCCGACAGTTGCAGTAACTAGATATCCATTGGTAAAAAATCCCGTCTCGCTTAGGTCACAAATCGCCAACCTATCGATAATTTTGGTACTTTCAACAACAGCCTGTTCTAGGACTCTTCGATTCTCCTTTTGTTCTGTTAACCGTACGGTAACCTCTGGTAACTGCAAAATCTCTTCGATAGTTGAACCGGTGGACATTCTATCGACTAGCCACAACATGTAATCTGCGTTAGCTTTCGATAGGGTGCGACTAAAACGCATTAATTCGCCATCTTCACGAAAGGTCTCGATAGATATTCCTCCGGAATCCAGTGCATCAACGAAAGGCATCAAATCGAGGAAATTAGATAAATCACAGTAAGATTTGACTATTTCATAAACTAATCTTGCTGCTGAGGGGGTGGCCTGCCAGTCGGTGACTCCGCCCTTTTTTCTAAATTCCAACAACTGCCTTTGCGATGGTTTGTTGGTTTGATGATGATCTAAATACCACCCACAATTTTCGTGAAATGGTAAATCAACAATTACAGTTTTCGAGTTGATTAAGCTATCCATATTACCATTTCTAATCAGTGCAGCATGTGAAAAAATTACTTCAGCATCCGGATTATATTTTTTCAGAATAGCCGCACCACAAAGCCCATCAAAATCGGAATCGGCCACAATCCTATCAAATCGAGGTATACCTTGCGTACCCATGAACTTTAATGCTCGAAAGAAGGTGTATAAATTTCTTACCAAATTAACAACAAATATCATGACTAATGACGGTTACCGGGCAACATGGAAACATCCTGCGGCGTTGTTTTAGTCAATTATGGCGCTATTTTACTCCTACAATACCCTCAAGGCCATTGGGATTTGCCAAAAGGCCATGTCGAAGATAGTGACGAGGATAATTTAGTTACTGCGGCCAGAGAATTGGGTGAGGAAACCGGAATTTCCGAAATTGAATTCATCAACGGGTTTGAGGAACAAACAAAATATAGCTTCAAACATAAAGGAAAAAATACTGACAAGCAAGTATTTTGGTACTTAGCAACAACAGAGAAAATTTCAGTCAATTTGTCAAATGAACATAGAGACTACATGTGGCTCGACTGGGAATTAGCCTTAGATATGGCAACCCACAAAGAAACAAAATCAGTAATTAGTAAAGCACATCAATTTGCATTACAAAAAGGATTATTCTAAGTTTTCAAAATCCCGTTCATTGGAGTGGAATTTTTTTATCATTGCCGAAACGTTACTCGATTCTAGGCGTTTTGCTAGAGGCGTCCAAAGTGTTTCACTCTCGCCAAGATTCTTGGTAACCCAGCGGGCAAAAACAAAAAACCAATCCGATAACCTATTAACGTAAACTCTGGTTTCTGGCCTTACTGCATCATCGCCAGCATCATCTTGGATGGCAATAAGGCAGCGCTCTAGTCTTCTGGCGACACATCTTGCGTGATGAATAACTGGTTCTGGGCCTGTTCCTGACGGAAGGATGAAACTACTCAGTGGTTCTAAATTTTCAATCCAAGCATCCATTTCATCGGTTAGCGAATCGCATTGCTGCTGGCTAATTAACTCCATATAATCGGGCAAATCTTGCGGGGTGCATGCCAGTTCTGCCCCCAAATCAAACAGTTCATTTTGAATTCTATCGAGAGCTACGGCTGAAATTTTTTGAATACGATTGATACTTGCACTGCTGCCTCCATCTGAATGATTAGGTAAATCGGCACATTCTCGACGAATAATTCCCACAATTGAGTTCAATTCATCGCAAGTACCGACCGCTTCAAATCTTGGATGAGATTTTCTATGTCTTGAACCATCGACAAATGAGGATGTTCCGTCGTCTCCACTGCCGGTATAAACTCGATTAATCCGAACCATTCTCATTCCGCCTGTTCAATGGCATCTTATGCTTCTATGAGTGGTTTGCGGGAAAGAAAGCTGGAATTTATGCCATGATACCACTCAATATCTTCTTCTCCTTGAGTCCAAGAATACAAGACTAGTTGCCCGTCAACAACGCCATACCATTCAAGTCTACCGGGGTCTAAACACGCCATCTTTGCTCCAGTTTTTTCCAACTTTTCAACCACTCCATGCCAAGACTGAATCATAATTGCTAAATAATCAGCCAACTCACTAACATGATCATGATTTGAATCATAACTTTCAAGGATAATATCGAGTTCTTCGGTCAAATCTGCCGCATTGTCACTAATCGACTGTAATTCGATTAGCAATTTTTTAGCACTAATCAAACTTAATCTCGCTTCCTCTATCGTAACGACCTTGGAACCCGAAGGTACCTCGTCTATGGCCTGTTCAAAATCTAACAAATCGGTAATTTCCATAGGACGGCCAGAATAAATTGGTACCTCGGACATATCAGACATGATCGTCTTTTTACGAGAAGGGTCTTGAATTCATCGTAAGAATTACCCAAAAGAGGTTGGTTTTGATAGTTCTCCTGTACTGCCAATTTCTTCCTTTAATCGGTTTCTAGTTACCTGTTTGATTGCATTGACTATGAGATAACATAATAACCACGCCCAAAGGAACAACTCAACGGCTACTATCAAGTAATAATATGATCCAAGTGATGCTAACATAGCAATTCCATCATATGGTGTTCCGTATATTGTCAAATATACTACCTGAGATAGCAAATTAGCAAAAAACCAAACTAAAAGAATTGTAATCATGAACGGGGAGACCTTCAATTGTTTTACTATCTGCATAGCGCTATCAATGAACAAATATGTTCGTTAAACTACATAAAAGGTTGCTTTTTTTGCTCGTTTTCGGCAAAAGATTATTCAATTTTACTTGAATGTGGTCATTCATCGGCAATGTCTGATGGCAATCCGCCCATCGCTGACAAACATTCATCAATTGCTGCAAGCCATTCGTCTGCTACGGAATTTTTTCCACCTATTTCCAAAAATAACTCTCGCCAATGGTCTGCCTGCTGCTGATTATCGAGAAATAGATTGATCTTGTAAAGCGCCGAATATGCCATTGGGTTGAGATGTTCCTCGTCACCATCCCAAGCTTTCTCAAAGCATTCAATTGCCCCGTGTGAGCCATGTAACTGACCTCGATGAAGAGCGACCATGCCGGCTTGGCTCCAAGCAAGTGGTAGACGGCCAATAAGCAGTCCACGAAACACCAACCATGTCTGGCCACCTGCTAGCACAACAAGGGCCAAGAAACCTGCCCAGTGTTCAAATTTAGTTAGTTCGTCCCACGTTTTGATAATCAATCCGGCAACTCCAACACAAAACAAAAATCCTGACATCGGTGCAACTAACACTTCTCTCCTAGTATTCAACATGTAATGAATGCCTGACACTAAGCCGAATGCGCCAATAACGGATAAAATGCCCAAATGGGCTTCTAAGCTAGTTGGGTTTGGTGCGGATTGACCCATTAGCAATAGTCCAGTTATTATCAAAATCAATGTACCAAATCGTTTTGCAGGGGTTGGAAATGGTTGGCTTTTTGAGCCCAATATCAATACCATACCAATAACTGCGTCAAACACCAAGAGCATCCAAACGGCGGTTGATTCGGTAATTATCATACTCTATCAGTACCACTGGGAGTGATTGGTTCTCTTTGAGTATTTGCTCAAACCCTATGATAATTTGTCCCTTTGATTATCTCTGTTGCCCGGTAGACTTGTTCAATTAGCATAACTGCTGCTAATTCATGTGGAAAAGTCATTTTTGATAGTGCAATTAGGTCAGCAGTCCGTTTATATTCGCTCCAACCATCAACTGGTCCAATTGCCAAATTAACATCTTTATCGCTTACCGTCCATTCTCTAACCAAATTAGCAAATTCTGTAGAAGTATGTTCTACACCTGATTCATCCAGCAAAAACAACAAACCGCTTTTGTTAATCTCTCTGAAATATGCATCTAAGGATTTTTTACTCTTGTGAAATAATAGGTTTATTCCTCGGGATTTTACCCTATCGCCATAAATCTTCACCATTTCACTGTATGCCTTCTCTTTTGCTGGCCCATGGATGTGAACGGTAATCCTTCCCATGGCTGGCTCAGCCAATTTATACTATTGAATGATATACCTTGGTTTGAAGAAAATTGAACCAACTTCAAAAAGTACTGCTACTACGGCATTGTATGGGATGGTGGCCTTTCTCGAAAAAAAAGTCCCCCAAGAGAGTCCTTGAACCCATTACTAAAGACGGAAAAACGTGGTTACTAGAATTACGTGACATGTGCGAGAGAAATTTTGACAACCCCGAAGAAGCCAAACGAAGAATAAGACAGATGCAGGTTGAATGGCAGGAATGCCTGGACAATGGGTCTCTATCTTTAGTGAATAAAGAAGCACTGGATAGTCGCGCAGTTCGATTACTGTCTTGCACGGACATAGAGTGGTTGAAGTGGCTCGATGATCTAGAATTCTGGAAAACCGGCTGGAAGCCTGTACAAGATTCTACAGACAAGGATTGAAATGGGCTCCCCATTTCGAACTACCATGGCAAAAGCGACATTGCACATGTTGCACACCTGTCCATTCTGTTGGAAGGTCAGAGGAATCATAGATTTTCTCAAACTAGATGTTGACTATGTCTCAGTTAATGGTTTGAAAATAAAGAAGGCTGTTTCCTTCGCAGGTGATTGGGGTAAAGTACCCGTCTTTACCGATGAAACTGGGCAATACTACACAGACTCAACACCAATAATGAAATTCATCGACGAGAATTACAATGGTGGAAAACTGCTCTCAACAGGTGATGAAGAAAGAACTGCGAAGTGGCTTGAATGGGCTGATACAAAGATGTCCAAGGCAACTGTTCCAATCCTGTATGGCACTCTAGGTTCAGCGTTCAAAACCACCACCAGAATATCAAAAATAGAAAAATTTGGCTTCATCTCTAAACGATTGTACGCTTGGGCTGGTTTTCCAATCATGTGGGGTATAATCGCCAAAAAACGGGTTAAGAAAGATGGTCGTAAGCCTAAACAATTGTGGCATGACTTGTTGACTGAATTCACAGATGAGCATGGCGACGAGGATTTTTTTGGCGGAACAAAACCAAATATTGTTGACTTTTCTGTGTTCGGTTACATGAGATCGATATCACCATTCCCTCAATTCTCCCTGTTAGAAGACCATAACAGCGGAATGGCTTGGTACAATCGAATGGAACAGTTGGTAGCATAGGGTTCAATATGAAAAATATCGAGTTTGCTGGCCTTGTGTTTCATCATGTCAAGGCTGACTCTATTTTCGTTGGAGAGAATAAAGGTGGATGGATTTACGCCAGTCAAAGGCCAAAACATGAAGTGAGATGTCCGGATTTTTTTATCACCAAAGAACCGCTTAATTTAACAGAATTATCGACAATACTAGGCTCTGACTTGTCACCAGGAGACGAGAAGACTTGGAACAAGGAACGATTATCAGCAATCATTTCATTACTAAACCAAGACATTGCAGCATGCGTAGAAGAATTAGACGGAGATTGGGAAATTCGCTGCCCAACTCAAAGTGAGTGGCTTCACGCAAAAAATAGCGCAATTATAGACTGCAAGGCCGGTAGTAAAGAAATTCTAGCTGACGCGGTATCTTCAAACTACAGAGGAGCTATGATGGATGGAAGACCACGCCTATTCCAAGACCGTGGCCCAATGCAGTGGCACACTGCGACTATGGAAATTCATCCAAATAATAGTTCAATACACGCATTATCAAGTGCCCCAATGGACCGAGACAGTGGTGGATTATCGCTTCGTCTGGTCGTAACTCCCATTAGAAAAGGGTCTGCCAGAATTGTACCTAAGCGTGCTGATTATGGTGCAAACATTCGTTCAGAACTATTGTGGACAACTATACTTGGAGTAATTCCTTCATTCGCAATACCATGGTTAAGGGGCATGGGAGATTACGTTTACTCTGGCTGGGTAAATCTACTATTTGGCGGATTATGTGTCGGATTTGTCACAGGTGCATTTTGGCGACCGAAGCGACCTGTCGTTATGTATCAAGATGGTGAACTACAATAAATTGTAGAATGGATAATCTCAAGAAATCTTTTTTAGTAGATTTACACTATTCCAAATCACGCATAGGTGGGAGAATTGGCGAGAACTAGTACTGACAACGATGCTTCGATAATCGACCAGTATACTGATTATTATGATGATTCTATAGTCAAATGGAGAGACTTGGGTGCACGATATAAATCACATAACATAATCAAGGTTGCAAAGGGGACCAAGTATACAAATGTCCTAGATTGCGGGGCTGGCGAGGGTAGTGTTCTAAAGCACCTTAATGATAGTGATTTCTGTCAAAATCTTTATGCGATTGAAATATCAGATAGTGGTATTGAAAAGATAAAAAATCTAAATCTTACTAAATTAAAAGAGGTAAAGAAATTTGATGGTTATCAAATACCTTTTCCTGATGATTTCTTTGACCTAGTTTACTGCACACACGTGATAGAGCATGTTGAGCATCCTCGGATGTTGCTCAGAGAAATTAAGCGGGTCAGTAAATCTCAGATATTCGAAGTACCTCTTGATTTTGTAATTAATGTAGACAAATATTACAAATCACTACACTCATTTGGTCATATCAATGTGTACAGTCCATCTAGTTTTAGGTACCTGCTAAAATCTGAGGGATTTACAATCAAGCACGACTTCAAAACCAAACTTAGCAAAGAGATTCTGAGATTTGATATGTATAAGAATCGTAACATAAAAAAGACCCTTCTTACAGAATTAAAATTAATACTAATTTGGCCAATGCTAGACCTAATAAAAAGAATCTTGTGGGGCGCTAAAAGATACAATGAATTTGGCTACTCAGCCTACACGTGTTTGCTAGAAGCGGATGGTGAAATTGAAATTATATTCTGAATCGAAATTATTCTTCCGGGCTTGCAGCCAATGTCTCCCAATAAGAATCCTGTCGTATGGCATCTGCTGCACAAATTGTTGCCATATTGACAATATGTCTTACACCGTCCGAACGGGCAACCAACTGAACCGGTTTGTCCATTCCTTCAAGGATTGGTCCCGTCATCTCTGCTCCGCCTAGTTCCTCAAGTAATTTGTAGGCAATATTTGCCGCAGCGAGATTAGGTAAAACTAATACGTTTGCTGGTCCTTGAAAGTTCATGAATGGATAATCGTCTTGCACTGATGGATTTAACGCAGTATCTGCCTGCATTGGTCCGTCGATAATTAGTGTTGGATCTATTTCTTTGGCTATCTCAATCGCTTCTTCAATCCTTGTTGAGCGTTGAGCTCTGGTGCTACCAAAGTTAGAGAAAGATAACATTGCTACTTTCGGATTAACACCAAAACGTCGTGCAATTTTAGCAGTCTGTATGGCGATTTCTGCAAGAGTGGGGCTATCTGGATAAACGTTAACTGTAGCATCTGCTAAGAATATTGTTTTACCTTTGACATTAACCATGTAACAGCCAATTACACAATGTGCTGATGAGTCTGAACCAATTACCTCGATGGTAGGTCGCAAAACATCAGCATAGTTTCTACTAACTCCACCTACAAAACCATCAGCATCTCCGCTAGCAACCATTTGGCTAGCGAAGTATGGTCGGCTCTTCAGTAACCTTTCAGCATCTTCTAATGTCATGCCTTTTCTCTGCCTACGCTTGAATAATGCTGGAGCATACACTAGTTTTCTGCGATCATCATACCTCGGGTCAATAGCCTCATAATCAAAATTAAGATTCAATTCATCAGCAATTGAGTCTATTCTCTCTTTGGAGCCAAGTAAGATTGGGTGACAGATTCGCTGTTCAACTAACTGCGCTGCCGCTCTAATCACTTTTTCATTATCTCCTTCAGGGAATACTATTCGCTTCCCCCTACCTCTGACTTGGTTAATCATGTGGCGCATAATTGAATATGATAGGCCAAGTCTAGATTCTAATTCCTCACGATATTTAGCAAGTGAAAAGTCCTCTTTACTGACTTGAGTTATGCCTTCTTCCACTGCAGCCTGAGCAACTGCAGATGCTTCCCAAATCAAAACTCGACGATCAAACGGTTTTGGAATAATATACTCAGGTCCAAATTGCATTGTTGCCCCGTCATACGCCTCAGAAATATAATCCGGTACTGGTTCCTTCGCTAATTCTGCAAGCGCTTTGGTAGCTGCCATTTTCATATTTTGGGTAATGTCAGTAGCCCTGACATCTAGAGCGCCACGGAAGATGTATGGAAATCCTAGTACGTTGTTAACTTGGTTTGGATAATCGGACCTACCTGTTGCTATTATTGCATCCTCTCTTACCTGTTTAACTTCTTCAGGAGTAATTTCTGGAGTGGGGTTTGCTAACGCAAAAATAATCGGATTTTCTGCCATACTTGCAATCATATCTTTGGAGACTAAACCTCCTTTTGATAGCCCCAGCAGGACGTCTGCCCCCTCTAATGCGGCGGATAAATCGCCCTCTTCAATATCATGAGCGAAATCTGCTTTGTATTTGTTTAATTCATCATTCTGTAGACGTTTCTTGGTAAGGATACCTTTACTGTCTACCATCTTTATGTTACTTCTTTTAACGCCAAGAGCAACATAATGATTCGCACATGCGATTGCTGATGCCCCGGCGCCCAATACTACGACATTTATGCTGTCTAACTGCTTATCTTGTAATTCTGCAGCATTAATCAATGCCGCTCCTGAGATAATTGCTGTTCCATGTTGGTCATCATGCATGACTGGTATGTCGGTTTCTGCAGCAATTCTTCTCTCAATTTCAAAACACTCAGGAGCTTTGATATCCTCTAAATTAATTCCACCAAAGGTTTTGGAAATATTTACCACTGTTTGAATGAAGGATTCGGTGTCTTCGGCATCAACCTCGATGTCAAATACGTCGATGTCGGCAAAGGTCTTGAGCAGTAAGCCTTTACCCTCCATAACTGGTTTACTAGCCAGTGGCCCTATGTTGCCAAGTCCTAATACTGCAGTTCCATTGGAAATAACTGCTACCAAGTTCGCCTTGGAGGTGTATTTGTAAGCTGCTTCAGGTTTTTCGGCTATTTCTAAACAAGGATATGCTACACCTGGAGAATATGCTAAGCTCAATTCATGAGCAGTGGAGTGAGGTTTTGTTGGTACAACCTTGATCTTACCGTGAGGTTTGGCCTCATGATAATCAAGAGCTTCTTTCTTAAGTTGTCGCTCTCTCCTGTCCTCCAAAATATTCACTTCCAAAGCAACCAAAAGCAATACACTGTTTGATTGTTTGGGGCATATCTGCTAACTAACTTAGGATTTGATTAGGAGTTTGTGCCCCCCGTCTTCGTGATACTTTACTGAACGAACGAGGGCCGCGTTCAAATACTGTAAGATGCGCCAATATATTGATGAACGGGTTGAGCACTCCTGTTATTTCCATCAGCAGAGCGCGTAAAGCATTGTTGTTGACGTTTTTAATGGTGGTTACATCGCTCAGCCCGCTGATGATTCTATCACCAGTATCTGCTCATTTAACTGACAGCGATACTGTATGGCCAAAACAAGCCAGCAATGATACAGGTTGGATACGACTGGATGCTGTAGGCGCTGACCCTGCGCTTGGATTGCAAGCAAATGCGAACTGGGGGCTTGAGTTTGCCCCAGGTGCCTCGCTATCAAATGTCACCATGGAAGTAAGAGTAAACGGCAGCAGTGATTTGCTAATTGAGGAACCGGTAATTACTGCAAGTGATGTTGGAGTAAATCTGTTTGATTGGTCTGGGCTTGGTATGCTTGGCTCAAGTGATTCCTTTACCAGTGCCAATCCTCACTCTGGAAGATTATCACCCAACAGTGATTCTGGGGCGTATTGGACTTTACCTTCTGGTGCAGAAATCAACGAGCTAATCATCGAGGCTTTAGCACCGATTGACCCTGCTGTTACATTTGAACCGGTTGACCTTGAAATTACTGATTATGTAATTCACTTGTTGGACGGCAGATTATATCTAGCAATTAGCAATACTTTGCTAATTATTGATTACAATAATGATCCAAAAATCATTGATATGGTTGAATATGAAAACGCTAACTCAATCGTTGACCTAGAGATTGATGCTGTCAATTTAGTCTTGCACATTCTGACCGATGACAACTATTTCCACGCAATATCTTTGATCGATACTTCAGTAATTACTCCATTACCAGAAACTGTTGCCGATTTGGACACGATTGAGTTTGTTCAATTCGACCAGTTTATTATCGCCAGTGATGGAACGCCGTACGCTCTTTCATCAGACAGAATTACGGCATTTGATGGCGCTGATTGGAATAATGTATTCTTCAAATCTCAAACAAGTCAAGGATTGGATATTATCGAAGTTGATGGTATTCTATATTTCTCTTCAGAAGGAGATGGAGTTGAGAGGTGGGATTTATCCAACAGTCTACGGCTTAGCAAATGGACTACAGCAAATAATCTTCACAGCGACTCTGTCAACTCATTTTATGTCTCGGGGAACCAATTATTACTTGCCTCCGAAGATGCAGGTCTTGCACGCTTTGACTGGAATACAGGGTTTTGGCTATCCACTTGGAACAACAACAACTGGCTTAATTCAAACAGTGTCTCTGATGTAATAGTCTCTAACAACATCCTTGCCATCCTCAATGGGAATACCGTTCAAACCTACAACACTCTAAACGGCGTATTCCTTCAGTCCTATGATCTGAAAGACTTTGGATTAGTGAATGACGGAGAGAAGTTGATTGTTTGGCCCAACATTGGCATACGCTCTCCGACGAGTGAAATAGTTCTGATAAGTGATGGAGGCGGCGATTTAGCGATTATTGATACCGCCGCTACACCACCTTATATCGGAAATATGTTGCTTGCTAGTGGCCCAACCTCAGCAGATATGGATGATGCTGTAGAATTAAACGGCGTCTTGTACGTTGCCGCAGATGGCATTATGAATCGTTTTGATATTCAACAATCAAGGTGGTTAACTCCTCAATTATTTGGTGATGATGTTAACCAATTGATCACCGACGGCACCTACATTTACATTGCCTCAGAAAACACTGGTGCTCACAAGATGAGCGCCAATGGCTCAATCCTGCAAACCTGGGATACATCAAGCGGATTAGCCTCTAATTCCGTACAAAGGATTGCAATAAATAACAACCATTTGATTACCATTAACTCTAATTCAGCGATGTCAGTAATTGACACATCAACAAACTCGGTCGCCATTTATGATTCGTCAAATCAGTTAACTTCTAGTGGATTAACTGACGTAGCAGCTTATGGTGACATTGCATACATTGCCACCCTAGACATCGGTCTAGCACGATTTGACTTAACAAATGATACATTCCTCGCTCCATGGGGCTCAACCGGCATCAACAATGCAGATGATGTCCCATTGGCTGTTTTCAACGGCGTTTTGCACATGGGTCTGCCTGGTTATGGCGTGGTAAGAAAAGACTTGGCGACTGGTGAAATATTGCTCCCATTCACCGACTCGACTGGAGGAAATAATCCGGGTAGCGGTGGAGCCTCCGGCCTTGATTTCCTGCCCTCTGATATCATATATGCATTATTTTCAGATGGCTCAAACCTCTACATTGGGGGTGAAGATGGTGCAGTAAGATGGGATGGTTCCCAAGCCGTTGACCTACAAGGAAGGGGTGGAAGTTGGGTTACCCAACCTGATACATTCTACGACTTTACAATACTAGGCAGTGAATTATATGTCGGAACTGACCGAGGTGTGTGTAAATACCCGATCAGTACCTTACAAGTAGATGATTGTCTCAATGTCTACGACGGTATGCCTGATTGGTCAACACGCACAGTAGCCTCGGATGGATCAAAAATTTATGGCGGCACCAATGGCGGTGTCGGTATTTTAACTACAAATCCATTCGATGTTGTAGACACGTGGGAAGCCGGAGAGGATACCGACAATGCACCAGTAGAAGTAATCGGTGATATTGCCTACATAGGCCTAAACGGCATCGGTGTAGCGAGATATGAGATTTCAACTAACTCTTGGCTACCAACTTGGACCGAATATAGTGGCTCCCCCTCTGGTAATTCGATACTCGACCCTGGAAATCAAGATATAACTGGATTAGTAGCAGATATCAATCCAAATCAACTTTGGATTGGTGGCGAAGATGGGTTCCAACTAATCGATGTTGTCAATGAAGTAGAAGTTTATGATATTGAGAAGAATGATGCGCTTTACCTTGGC
>MDTG01291658.1_pt1 | contig 13160 bp, 15 predicted proteins | sample 811421 | NCBI WGS metagenome assembly MDTG01 (sample SAMN05326645, study PRJNA326480) | marine metagenome | isolation source: seawater | place: Pacific Ocean: South East | collected 2011
ATGGCTGGGGCACTAGGATTCGAACCTAGGATGGTGGTACCAAAAACCACTGCCTTACCGCTTGGCTATGCCCCAATTCTTTGCTTCATATATCATAAAAAAAATAAATTAAATAGTTTTTGTAATAACGCACCAATATTTAGGGTGTTTTCTTTTTATCATAATCTTTGCAAATTTAGCAGTTTTGTTTGATTTAAAAACTCCATAACACGCTGACCCAGAACCGGTCATTCTTGAAAAGATACAACCCTTTTGATTATTAATTAATTTTATGAGATTTGCGATCCTTGAATATTTTTTTTCAACTATCTTCTGTAAGTCATTTTGATCTTTTTTGATATAATCGATTAACTTTTTTTTATTAATTTTTTTAAGATAAAGATCTCTAGAAGACGGGCTAAATTTTCTAACCGCTTTATAGATATTTTTTGTTTTACAATGTATATTAGGAAATATTATTAGTAAATTAGATTGAAATTTGTTTTTATTTTTAAAGACTTTTCCTAAACCTTTTTGAAATGTAAAATTATTCAAAAATAATCTAAAATCTGATCCTATTTTTTTTTCGCATTCGGAAACTATCTTTTCATTTAATTTTTTTTTTAGTAAGTATTTTATTATACTTACGGAATTGCCTGTACCACCTCCTAATCCTGCATACACAGGTATATTTTTATTTATAATAATTCTATAAAAATTATTTATAAATTTAAATTTTTTTAATAAACGTAATGTTTCAATAATTGTATTATTCTTAATATTAATATTTTTTTTAAATTTTCCTTTAAATATAATTTCGTTTTTCTTACTTTTGGTTATATCTATCCCATCATATAAATCGACCAACACAGAATTGGTCTCAATATTGTGCATTCCATTTTTTAGTTTTCTTAAAACTCTTAAAGTTAAATTGATTTTTGAAAAAGATTTTATTCTCATCAATTTAATGAGGTTGGACCATTAAGAATTTTATTCATAATATTATTTTTAAGCTCTTCATCAACATCCTCTAAATTAAGCACATAATTCCAATAATATCGAGCTTGTAGCTTTTCACCATTCACCCACAAGATGTCAGCAAAATGATCGTTAACTATCGGATCTAGTGGCATGAGTTGAACTGCCTTTTTTAAAAAATCTTTTGCTCTTTTATATTTCTTTAACTTATACAAAGCCCATCCTAAAGAATCTGTTATATAACCATCATTAGTTCTTAATCGATTAGCTTCCTCAAGCATTTTTAATGATTTTTCTATATTAACCCCTTTTTCAATCCAACTGTAAGCTAAATAATTTATTACATAAGCTTGATTAGGTTTTGCTTTAAGAGAGTCTAAAAAATCTTTCTCTGCTTTTTCCCAATCTCCAATTTGCTCATAGGCTATACCTCTACCATCTTTTGCTTTTGGATACAGCTCGTGGGTTTGTGGAATACTTTGCAACACCTTTGAATAGTATTTTATAGATTCTTTAAATTTTTCATTATTTTTCAAAAATTGGGCAAAATCAAATGTCTGATAGGTATTTGGTTCGCGTAAGTTTTTATAATCTTTTTTTAATTTTGTTATAGCTTTTTCAGATTGTAATTTTTCGGTATCTATCAATGCAATTTGCTTTGATGAATGCCAACTATAGTGTTGGCCAAATTTTTTTAAAAGTAAAAAAATTTTGTTTGCTTTTTGATAATCTTCTATTCTTGTAAAATTTTCTGCAAGTAATGAATTATAAGAAAAAAAATTCTGATTTAAATATTTTGCTAAATTAATATAGAAATTTGATAATGAGAAAAGTTCTTGCGTAGACAGAGCGTTGGCTGTTATATAAAATATTTCTCCGATTATGTTAGATACATTTTTGCAATTAAAAGTATTTTGTAAATGGTTTTGTTTTTCTTTTTGTATATCGGAATAAAGCTGATTAAGTAGTAAATTTCTTGGAACATCATTTAAAGTATTTATTAAAACAAGGTTAGCTTTTTTTTGGTAATTTTTTTTCAATAAATAATTCACATAAAAGAATGTATATCTCGAAAAATCTGTGGTGCTGTCATTTATCAGGTTTTGAAATTTGTTCTCCACTTCGAAAGAGTCAAAATAACAACTTAAAAAAACATTATTTATTCTTTTAATGTTTTTATATCTCGGACTTATACTTTGAAAGACTTCTTTCGACTCATCATAATTTAATTTAAATTTTTCGACTTGTAACCAACTGAATATAATTTGGCTTAATAGCTTTTGTAAGGGTGTATAATTGCTTTTATTAATTGAAGTTAAATAATCATTGGCTTTAGAAAAGTTATTATTTTTTATAAATTTACTGATAGTCACTATATCGCTTTCAAAGAAATTCATTTCCTTTTTTTTAAGTTTATTTGCATACTTAAAAGCTTCATTAATTTTTGAATTATTGACTAAAGTCTCTATGTACGATCTGGAATATTTAGAGTGATTGTCTTCTAAATTATCTAAATTTTTAAAAAAATTATAAGAATCTTTATACTTATTATCCTGTAACGAAACAATACCTGAAAAGTAATTTGATACGGAATTACTATCATAATATTTTTCTAAACTCATACTAGAACTTGTAAAAAAGAAAATATACAAAAAGAGAGTTTGTAAAATTAATCTTTTTAGTTTAAAAAATTTGTACATAATGTCAAAAGATATAAATAACAAATTAACAAGATTAGTTAAATACTATAGTTTGATTAACCACAATTTAATTTTTAGTAATAAATCAATTAATAGATACAACCGACAACAACCAGTTATCCGAAAAGATAAGTTGAAAAATTTACAAAATTTAAGGAAAAAAATAAGTGAAATTAAAAATTGTAAGTTAAAAGAAAGCGCCTCAAATCTCGTGTTTTCTGATGGCAATCCTAATTCAAAGATTATGATAATAGGAGAAGGTCCAGGTGCAAACGAAGACAAAGAAGGTTTCCCATTTGTGGGGAGAGCAGGCCAACTCTTAGATAAAATGCTTTATGCCATAAACCTGGATCGTAAGAAAGTCTACATTACAAATGTTGTAAATTATAGACCTCCAGAAAATAGAAGACCCACAGAAAAAGAGGTTGAAAGATATCTCCCTTATCTAAAAAAACATATTGAAATTATAAGGCCTAAAATTATTTTGCTTTTAGGTAGTACTGCAATGAATGCTATTCTAGACGATACAGATGTAATTTCAAAAACTAGAGGGAAGTGGTATGAAATAGAAATAAATAATTTAAAAATATTTTCTATAGTATCTTTTCATCCTGCTTATCTTTTAAGACAACCTGATCAAAAAAAATTCTCATGGATTGACTTAAAAATGATTAGAGAAAAACTAAAAAAAGTTGGGCAAATTTGATAGGAGATAAATTAATAGCTGGAGTTGATGAGGTTGGAAGAGGTAGTTTGGCGGGCCCGGTGGTCTCAGCAGCTGTAATTTTAAAAAAAGGAGTTCAACTTAAAAATTTGAAAGACTCTAAAAAATTGTCATTTATCAAAAGAATGGAATTATCTAAAATTATCAAAAATAATTCAATTTTTTCAATAGGAATAGCTTCTGTCAAAGAGATTGAAAAATTAAATATTTTACAAGCCTCACTTTTGTCAATGAAAAGGGCTATTTTAAAATTAATAAAAAAACCAGATTTAGTACTAGTAGATGGCATATTTGCGCCTGAAGTTATTTATCAATGCAGGACCGTCATCAAAGGAGATGAGAAAATTAAATGTATAAGTGCCGCTTCAATATTGGCAAAGGTTTATAGGGATGAGATGATGATTAAATTGTCAAAAAAATTTAAAAATTACTCCTGGAACAAAAATTTTGGATACGGGACTAAACAACACATTTTAGGATTAAAAAAATATGGGTTAACTACAATGCATAGAAAAAACTTTAAACCTATACACAACATGTTGTTAAAATAATTCCTTAACTACTAAAAGTCTTTTTTTCACGTAAAAATAATTGACCTGAGATTCAATTTAAGGTTGAATCTCAGAATGTTAAAGTTTCGCAATAAAATTTTTAACGGGGATTGTTTAAAAATATTAAAAAAAATCCCAGATAATACATTTGATTTAATATTTGCTGACCCACCATACAACATGCAGATAGGCGATAAGTTGTCTCGTCCTGATGCAAGTAAAGTAAATGGCGTAAATGATAAATGGGATCAGTTTAATAGTTTTAAACATTACGATGACTTCTGCATCGCATGGCTTAAAGAGTGTAAAAGAATTTTAAAAGATAACGGAAGTATTTGGGTCATAGGCTCTTATCATAATATTTTCCGTTTAGGCTATCACTTACAAAATTTAAAATATTGGCTTCTAAATGATGTAATTTGGAGAAAAAACAATCCAATGCCTAATTTTAGAGGCACTAGATTTACTAATGCTCACGAAACACTTATTTGGGCATCAAAAAGTAAAAACTCAAAATATACGTTCAATTATCAATCTCTTAAGTGTTTAAATGACGATTTGCAAATGAGGTCTGATTGGACATTACCAATTTGTAATGGAAAAGAAAGACTGAAGAAAAATGGAAAAAAAGTCCATTCTACTCAAAAACCAGAAGCATTACTTCATAGAATTATACTGGCTACTACAAATAAAGGAGATAACATTTTTGATCCTTTTTTGGGTACCGGAACTACAGCGGTTGTTGCAAAAAAATTAGGCAGAAATTATTACGGAATAGAAAAAGAAATAAAATATTTTAAAGCTGCAAGTGACAGAATTAAAAAAACAAAAATTATTGATGATAGTTATCTTGATACAATTGAAAATAACAGATCTAAGCCGAGAATACCTTTTGGCTCACTAGTAGAACTGGGAATATTGAAGCCTGGAGCTTCTTTATTTGATGCTAAAAAAAAAATTAATGTAAAAATAATGGCAGATGGAAGCATAAAATATAAGGAAACTGAGGGTTCAATTCATAAAATTGCTGCTAAGATCATGGGCGCAGATAGCTGCAATGGTTGGACTTACTGGCATTATAATTTTAATGGTTCAACTGTTTTGATTGATCGTCTGAGGCAGAAGTTCATCGCAGAAAAATAAATTTATTTTTTATAAACTGAGCCTAAATAAGAATTAATAAACCCCTTTTTTTTTAATAAAAATTTCATAAAAAAGTTTCTAATAATTTGCATAAATCCACTTGAAAAGTGAAATACAAAAAAATTAAAGTTTGATCTTCTTCTTACTATTTTTGCTCTCTTTGACCTTTCTTGAAAATAGATATCCTGCATATCCCCTCTTTCATTTTTAATTATATTGAATAATTCATAAGCGCTCTCTATCGATTGTCCTGCACCTTGAGCTAAAGTGGGTAAAAAACCATTAAATGCATCACCTATATAAAAAACTTTGTTGTTACTAGATGGAAGTATTTTTGGAGTTGAATATAATGGCCAAGATTTTAAATCTTTTCCAAAAGGCTCCGCTAAATTAGAGTTTTGTTTTACAACATCTTCAATTAAAGTTTTGATATTATCAGGATTGCTCTTCTTGTGTCTCAATATGCAAACAAAATTAAGTTCTTTATATTTATTTATTGGGTAGATCACTAAATGACAATTTTTACCCATCATCAGACTTATTTTAGACTGATCGATGTTTAAACCAGATGTTGACTTAATGATAGTCCTTATTGCAATAGCATTTTTAAACACCGGTTTATTTTTTTTCTTTTCAAAAAATGTACGTGTATTGGAAAAAATTCCATCAGCGCCTATCACATAATCAACTAAATCGTTTGTATTATCATCAAATTTTATAAGAACCTTTCCTTTTAACTCAGAAACCTCTTTTATTCTTTTTCCAAACCTGATGTGCTGCGTATAAATATCATCTTTTAAAAATTCAATTAACGTGGATCTCTGTAGAGTTGTATACTTATTATTATTTATATTAAACTGGGTTAAATCTATGTCACATATTTTTTTATTTTGAATGGTATAAAAATCGACTCCTTTAGGTTGGTAAATTTTTTCAGTATTTATTTTACTAAAATTTATTTGGTTTAAAATTTTAATACTATTAGTAGAAAGTTGAATACCATAACCTTCATCCAAAGGTAGGCTTTCATTTCTTTCATAGATCATAAAGTCGAATTCTTTATGTTTGAATAAAAAATTTGCTAGAGTTAAACCAGCTATACCAGATCCAATTATTGCAATTTTTTTTTTCATTAGAATAAAACTGAAACCTGTTTAAATATTTTTTTTGTAAATGATGGTATAAAATCATCATTTGCTTTTAAAGAATGCCAAGTGTAGTCCATTGGTTTACTATTAGAAAATTTATAATATAAACTAATATTTAATTTTTTATTCGATATCGAGTTTTTATATTTTGAGAGCAATCTCCAGCTTCTAAAAGATTTTTTTTTATTAGTGCTCTCTATTAGTGGTAAACTAAATGAGTTTAAAAAACCTAAATCATTTTTTTTTGTCAAGGCTATTTGACCACTTTTATTTAAATAACAAAAAATATTTATGTTTTCTTTAAATGTAGTTTTTTTCATCCGTTTAATTTTATTTGGTGATTTAAAAAATTTACAATTTTTATTAATTGGACATTCTGCACATTTTGGAGCTTTAGAATTACAAACCAAAGCACCAAACTCCATCACAGCTTCAACTAAATCAGAATTTCTTTTAGTATTAAATAGGTTTTTACTATTTAGATTTTTAAAATTTTCAAAATCAATTTTTTTTTCTTCTATATTTAAAATTCTTGAAATAACTCTTCTTACATTTCCATCCAACGCAAGTGTTGGTTTATTATATATTAATGCAATTAATACATTTGAAGTATAGTCGCCAATACCTGGTAAAGTTTTTATTTCGTAAATATCTTTAGGTAGTTTTGAATTGTATTTATTAACTAAAATTTTTGATGTTTTTAATAAGTTTCTTGCTCTTCTGTAATACCCTAAGCCTTCCCACAACTTTAAAACTTTCTTTTCACTTGCTTTGGAGAGCGTTTCAAGGGTTTGAAATTTTTTTATAAATTTTTTAAAATATGGAATAACGGTCTTTACTTGAGTTTGTTGCAACATAAATTCACTTAAAACACGATAATAAAGCAAATTTTGAGATTTTTTGCTAACACGCCAAGGCAAAATGCGCTTGTTATTATCATACCAAGCCAAAATTTTTTTTGTTAAATTAAAATTTATATGCATAAAAAAAATAATAATAGTTTAACTAAAAATTTCATTCAAGGCCTTAGGCCATTAGCTAACACATTGCCTCAACAGATTAAAAAAATTTTAAAGAAAAATGGATTTAATTTGTCTTCAATTGTTGATAATTGGACTAGAATTGTAGGTGATGAAATTTCAAACAATTGCTACCCTTTAAATATTAAGGCCAGAGGTAACGCAAAAGAAGTTACTTTGATACTAAACGCAAGTCACGGTAAAGAGATCGAAATTGAATATAATAAAAAAAACATTATTGACAAAATTAATACTTATTTTGGCTATTCTTTTGTAAAAAATATACAGATAAAAATCATAAATTCTAAATATACAAACCCGAAAAAAGGAAATAGAGTAAAAAAAAATAAAATAAGTTTTGAAAATAATCTAAAGAAGATTAACAATAATAACTTAAAGAATAAACTGGAAAACTTAATAAATGCATTTAATGAAAAAAAATAAATTTTTTGTAATAATAATTTTTGTTTTAACCCAATTTTTTTTATTTACTAATTCTTTTGGTGAAACTTTGAAAATAGGAAATAAAAATGCAAAAATAACTGTTAAAGTTTTCTCTTCTTTAACATGTCCACATTGTGCGTCTTTCCATCAGGAAGTTTTTGAAAAATTAAAAAAAATTTATATTGATAAAAATGAAGTTAAATTTGAGCATCATGCCTTCCCTTTAGATCTTGCTGCTTTAAATGCTGAAAAAATTGTAAGATGTGCTGCAGGTCCTGAAGCAAAATTTAAATTATTAGAAAAAATATATGAAACACAAAAAAAATGGGCAGTCGGTTCAGATATAAAAAGGATAAATGAATCATTAATTAAGATAGGAATCGATAGTCAAATACAACGAGATAAATTAGAAAAATGTTTAAATAATAGTATTTCTCAAGACGCTATCTTAAATGAGAGAATTGAGGCGCAAAAGAAATTTAACATAACATCTACGCCGACTATCTACATTAACGATAAAAAATATGAGGATAAACACGAATTCAAATCTTTCAAAAAACAGATAGATAAATTATTATAACTACATGAAGTTTAAAAAATTAGAGCTTACCGGCTTTAAATCATTTTTTGATAAAACAACCTTTTACATCGAAGATGGTTTAACAGGCATAGTTGGGCCAAATGGATGTGGAAAGTCAAACATTGTTGAATCTTTACGGTGGTGTATGGGAGAGACATCTGCAAAAAGTATGAGAGGAGCCGGTATGGAAGACGTCATATTTTCAGGAACATCAAATAGACCAGAAAAAAATTTTTCGGAAGTCTCTTTGCTAATAGATAATAAAGATAAAGATGGTCCTGAGCAATATCACAAGTTAGATGAAATTTTAATAACAAGAAAAATTGAGAGAAATAAAGGATCAAAATATTATTTAAATGAAAAAGAAGTGAGAGCGAGAGATGCTCAAACTTTTTTTGCTGATTTGTCAACCGGGGCACATTCCCCCTCTTTAATCAGTCAGGGTAAAATTGGACAACTAGTAATAGCAAAACCTGTAGAGAGAAGAACAATTTTAGAGGAGGCCGCTGGTATAGCAGGTATACACGCACGAAGACATGAGGCTGAGACGAGACTAAATGCAGCTGAAAATAATTTAAAGAGAGCTGATGAACTAAAAAAGCAACAGCAAAAACAATTAGATAATCTTAAAAAACAAGCTGAGGAAGCAACAAAATATAAAGAGATATCAAAAGAGATTAGAAAAGCCGAGGCAGGATTGTATTATCTTAGACTTGTTGAAATTGAAAAAAATAAGAAAGAGATTGTGGAAAATGTAAGTGAGCAAGATGACGAAATTAGTGCAATAAAGATAGATTTAAATCATAATACAGAGCTGTTAAATGAGGAAAATGCAAAGTTATCTCCTCTCAGAGATAGAAAATTGGAAAGCTTAGCAAAACTTCAAAAAATAAATTTAGATATGACTAATTTAGAGGAAGAGGAAAAAAGGATAAAAAAGCTTGCCTCAAAGCTTGAAAGCTCTTTAATAACTGTTGACTCAGATTTAGAAAGAGAGAAAAGTATCTCATTAGATGCTTCTTTAAATGAAAAAAGAATCTTAGAAGAAAAAGATGAGTTGTTAAAAACTGAAAAGTCATTCGGTTCATTTGAAACAGAGATAGGTGAAAATTTAAAATTATCAAAAAGAAATTTAGACAGTTTAAAAGAGGAACTTGAAAGTTTAATTTTCGAAATTGGACAATTAATAGATGATGATAAAAAAATACCAAAAAAAATGTTTAATAATCTTAAAGATCAAATAAATAAAATCACTTCAGCCCACGAAAATTACGCTACAAATTATAGCAGAAATGAAACTGTAAAGAGTGACTCAATTAAAAGGAAAGAGAGAATTAAAAATATAGATATTGAATTAGAAAATTGGAAAAGTCTAAAGGTAAATTCTGAAAAAATGATTAATGATTTAAATGAGAGAAAAAATAAAATTAATAATGAAATGAAAGAAAATCAAAAAAATCCTGAAATCATTGCTACAACTAAGGGTCAAAATATACAAAATTTAGAAAATACAAAAAAAAGAAGTGAAGAATTAGAAGAAGAATTGAATTTTGCAGAAGAGAGGTTTAATAAAATTAATATTAATATTAAAGAAATTCAGGAAAAACTTGCAACACTGAGAGAAAACAAAGCCAGAAATGAAGCAACCTTAGAAGGAATTTCAACAAGAAAAAAAGATTTATTTTATTCTATAAATGCAGAATTAAGTATTAATGACGAAAATAAATTATTATTGTTATCAGAATTAAATACGGATGACCTGCCAACTCTTAATAATCAAGTTTCAATTGTCGATAAAATTAAAAAAGAGCGTGAGTCAATGGGTACTGTGAATTTAAGAGCCGATATAGAAACAAAGAAGTTTGAAGATGAAATTAAAAAAATGGAAGATGATAGAGCTGATCTTTATTCTGCAATTGTTAAGCTTAAATCAAGTATTGAGGAATTAAATCAAAAGGGTCGCGAAAGACTTTTAGATGCTTTTGAAAAAGTTAATAGAAAATTCAATGAAGTTTATACTAAGCTTTTTAACGGAGGAAGCGCTAAGCTAGAATTGGTTGACTCTGATGATCCTTTGGATGCTGGGTTAGAAATGTTTGTATCACCACCAGGAAAGAGATTGCAATCTATCACTTTATTATCTGGGGGCGAGCAAGCTCTTACAGCGCTGTCTTTAATTTTTGCAGTATTTTTGGTAAATCCATCACCAATATGTGTTTTAGATGAAGTAGATGCGCCTTTGGATGATGCCAATGTAACTAGGTTTTGTTCATTGCTTGATGAACTTACAAACATTACAAAAACTAGGTTTGTAATAATTACCCACCACGCATTAACGATGTCAAGAATGCATCGATTATATGGAATTACAATGCCAGAAAAAGGCATAAGTCAATTGGTGGCGGTAGACTTAGAGAGAGCTGAAGAATTAGTGGCCTAATCAATGGATAACAAAGATTTTAAAACTCGCCTAAGGATTGCAAAAAAAGAAATTTTTAAAAAAAATTTAACTGAAGACGATAAAAAAGGTCTTTTTATGGGATCTGCGTTTAGACTTGGGACAGAATTAGTAGCAGCTGTACTTGTTGGGACAATTATTGGGTTTATTTTAGACAACTGGTTTGGTACTAAACCATGGTTTATTATTATATTCTTTTTTATAGGTGTAATAGCTGGAATTCTAAATGTAATTAGAGTTGCAAAAAACATGCAAAAACAAGATTAAAGGATTTAAAAGATATGGCAGCCAATCCAATGCATCAATTTCAAGTTTACAAACTTGGGCCTGAAATTAAATTAGGAAACATTGATTTATCTTTCACAAACGCAAGCTTATTTATGCTAATTAGCGCTTTATCTATTTGTTTATTTTTATATTTTGGTTCAAAACAAAAAAATATAATACCCGGTAGATTACAATTAATTGCAGAGATGTTTTACAATTTTATTTCAAAAATGATTAGTGACACAGCGGGTTCAAAAGCTAGACCATATTTTCCCTTTATATTTACTTTATTTATGTTTGTATTGCTGTGCAATATGATTGGGATGCTTCCATATTCTTTTACTGTTACTAGTCATATAATAGTAACTTTAGTAATGGCTATCTTTATATTTGTGGCAGTGACAATAATTGGATTTATTAAACATGGTTTTAAATATTTATCTATTTTTGTTCCAAAGGGTGTTCCAGTTATTTTGCTACCATTAATAACTGTGATTGAAATTATTTCATATTTAAGCAGACCTGTAAGTTTATCAGTAAGATTATTTGCAAATATGATGGCAGGTCATACTATGTTAAAAGTTTTTGGCAGTTTTGTTATAAGTTTAGGTTTATTAGGTGGTTGGTTGCCACTTACTTTTTCAGTTGCATTAACAGGATTAGAAATATTGGTTGCTTTTTTGCAAGCCTATGTTTTTGCAATTTTAACATGCATCTATTTGAATGATGCACTAAATCTTCACCATTAAAAAAAGGAGGAAAAATGGAGTTAGAAGCAGCAAAGATGATTGGAGCAGGATTGGCTGCAATCGCATTAGCAGGTGCCGGAGTTGGTATCGGAATTATTTTCGGTAACTACTTATCGGGAGCTATGAGAAACCCTTCTGCAGCACAGAAGCAATTTCCTAATTTGCTTTTAGGATTTGCTTTAGCAGAAGCAACAGGTTTGTTTGGTCTCGTTGTAGCGTTAATTATCTTATTTGCATTTTAAAATAAGTATTATGAGTCTAAAAACACCTTTAATTATTTTAATTTTATGGTTTGAAACACATTTGTTTGCGGCTGAGGCTGGGATGCCTCAGCTGGACTCAAAATATTGGGTATCACAATCATTTTGGTTAATCTTAATTTTTTTGATTCTTTATCTATCATTGTCAAAATTTTTTATTCCCAAAATAAAAGATAATTTAGATGACAGAGAAAATAAGATTAAAGAAAACTTAGAGGAAGCAAAAGAATTTTCTGAGTTAGCAGAAAAGAAAAACTTAGATTATATCAAAGAGATTTCAAATGCAAAAAAAGAAGTTTTGAAAATAATTACAGAATCCAAAAAACAACTGGATAAAAATATTAGTCAAAAAAAAATAGAGTTTGATAAAGAATTAGAAAAAGAAATAAATAAAGTTGAAAAAGAAATTACAGTTTTAAAACAAAATTCTAAAAACTCAATTAATAAAATTGCAGAAGAGGTTTCCTCTAAAATAATTGAAAATTTGACTGGTGAAAAATTAAATGACAGTAGTATTAAAGCTTCGGTAGAGGAAATCGCAAAAAATAGATTGGATAAATATTTATGATTATTGATGCAACGTTTTGGGTAGCAATTTCATTTATAATTTTTGTTGTACTTTTGATATATTTTAAAATTCCGTTAAAAGTTAAAAATATATTGGATGAAAATATTGAGAACATAAGAAAACAAGTTGACGAATCTGAAAAACTTAAAGAAGAAGCAAAAAATAAATTAGCTGAATATGAAAAAAAAATAGTAGGTTCGAAGTCTGAAGTTCAAAAAATGATTAGAAACGCTAATGATGAGGCTGAAAAAAATATATTAAAATCAAATGATATTTTTCATAAACAGATGGAAATTAGGAAGAAAAATACCGAGGACAAAATTAAACAAATGAAAAATCAAGCCACAAAAGACCTGAAAAATGCCTCTATAAATATAGCTTTTGAAAGTATTGAAAAACTTATGCTTAATTCTTTAGATAAAAGCAAATTAGATAAGATTTATACTCAAAGTATAGAGGAAACAAAGTTAGCACTTCAAAAGAAATCCAGTTAAAATAAGCCAAAATAAGATGGCAAAAAAAATTATAGTTATAGGCTCAGGCTTTGGTGGTTTAGCTGCATCTCTCAGATTAAAAGCTAAAGGTTATGATG
>MDTG01296833.1_pt1 | contig 13160 bp, 14 predicted proteins | sample 811421 | NCBI WGS metagenome assembly MDTG01 (sample SAMN05326645, study PRJNA326480) | marine metagenome | isolation source: seawater | place: Pacific Ocean: South East | collected 2011
ATCGATCGTCGCAAGGTTAATTCGCTCATCAACGAAACACCACGCTTAGAGGCGGTTATGGAAGCCCAGCGCGACAACGTCGTCAGCATTCACTATGTCCTGCGCGACGACCAAGGCGAAATCATCGATCAGTCGGCCGAAGGCCAGCCGTTGTCCTATCTGCACGGCCACGACAACATCGTGCCGGGTCTGGAGAAGGCCATCGAAGGCCACGGCGAAGGCGATGAGGTCAAGACGACCGTCGAGCCCGAGGAAGGCTACGGGCCGTATCGCGAGGAACTGGTCCAGAAGGTCAATCGGGAAGCCTTTCAGGGTGTGGACGAGCTGGCCCCGGGCATGAGCTTTCGTGCCGAGTCCGATGCCGGCCCCATGGTCGTGACGGTCAAGGAAGTCGAGGGCGAGGAAGTCACCGTCGACGGCAATCACGTGCTGGCCGGCCAGACGCTCGATTTCACGGTCAACATCGCAGGCGTGCGTGAAGCCAGCGAGACCGAGAAAGAGCACGGCCACGTGCACGACGAGCACACTCACGCCGAGTAGGCGAGGAAACGCCTCGGCACAGACCTGCCGAAGAGGAAACGACTGATGTCGGACAACAAAGTATTGTTGATCACCGGTGGCTCGACCGGTATCGGGGCGGCAACGGCCCGTGCGGCGGTCGCTCGAGGCTATAGCGTGGCGCTGGCCGCACGCACCGAATCCAAGCTCACGGCACTGGTCGATGAGCTTGGCGGTGCGGATACAGCGCTGCCGGTGGCCTGCGACGTCACCGATAAGGCGTCTCAGCAGGCGATGGTCGATACCGTCATCGAGCACTTCGGGCGAATCGATGCGGTTTTCGCCAATGCCGGCATTGGCGGCAAACCGGGTGGTTTCACCGGCGCCGATACGGATGTCTGGAAAGACATGATCCTGACCAACGTCTACGGCGTCGGTCTGACGATCCAATGCACCGCCGAGGCGCTCAAGGCCAGCCGCGGGCATTTGTTGATCACCGGATCGGCGGCCGGACGGGCCACCATTCCAGGCTCGATGTACAGCGCGACCAAGTGGGCCGTGAGCGCGATCGGCTACGGGGTTCGCGAAGAGCTCCGTGGCACGGGGATTCGTACCACGCTGATCGAGCCCGGCATGGTCGATACGCCGTTCTTCGACGAAACGCCCGAGCACGCGTTGACCGACAAGGACGTCGCCAACGCGGCCCTGTATGCCCTGGAGCAACCGGCCAGCGTCGACGTGAACGAGATCCTGGTACGGCCGACGCCGGCAATCGAGGATTGATCGTAAGCGGCCTGTGCTGCGCGAGATATCAAGCCGCTTCCGTGTTCGGAAAGCGGCTTTTTCATGTCGGGCCCTATCGGCCCTCGACCAGCAGATAGCCGGCCATCCAGCCGATCATTCCGTCTTGGGTGCGAACGCGAACCCAGCCGTTACGGCGCTCCAGGGCGGTCACGACACCATCGCGTTGCAACTGCCCGATCACTCGGGCCGAGCGCTCGGCCCGGGCTCGAATATTGGCACTGCTGACCCCCACGTGCATGGCCTGGCCCGAGGTCTCGGAATCGGCTTTCGATGTCGCCACCGATGTCTGTTCGGCCCGTGCATCCGGCGCGGCCGATGTTGACGACTGAGTTGCAGCCGGCTGTTCATCACCAGCCGTTGATTGATTGCTGCCGGTTTCGAGATCCTTCGGGCGGGTCTTCTCCGATGAGGTCTTGGCAACCGCCGCGGCTTCGGGCTCAGCCTCGCGGGGTCGGGCCAGCGGCGCCAGGCCCTCGGCCAGCAGGAAATTGGCGATCCAACCGGTTTCGTAGGTTTCGGGGAAAAGCACCTGGGTCCATTCGGGCTCGCGGGCCAGAATGACCACGGTCGCATCACTGTCGGCCTGGCGCACGATACGGGCCTGATTGTTCGGCTGGTCGCGCACGTTGACGTCCTGTGCGCTGACATGGCCTTGCGGCAGGTCATCGACGATACGGGGCAGATTCTCGATCGCTGCGCCGTTGCCCGCCGCTGCGGCCCGCGCGGTCCAGAACGCAGCCTTGCCGCTGTTCTGCGGCACGCCGTCGCCTTTCATGTAGAGCACGCCGAGGTTGTTCTGGGAGGCCGCCTGACCATCGTCGGCGCCTCGACGGAACCAGTGCGCGGCCTTGGCCGTGTTCTTGGCCACGCCCTTGCCCGACTCGTACATGATGCCCAGGTTGTGCTCGGCCCGGCCATAGCGCTGTTCGGCGGCCTTGCGATACCACTTGCGGGCCTGGTCGTAATCCTGCTCAACGCCCAGCCCGCGGTCATAGAGCACGCCCAGATTGTACTGCGCGGAGGCATCGCCCTTTTCGGCCCGCGGGCGGGTGGTGGCCAGAATCTTCTTTGCCTCGGCCGGCGTCATATCGGCGTGGATATCAGCCGATGCCGCCAGCGCGGGGACACACCACGACGCTAAACAGACGACAACCAATCCCAGAACAGACCGTAGGGTCATGACGCTCCTTTACATCGACGAACCACGCAGGCGGGTGCATAACCTAAACTGCTGCGCGATCGAACGCGAGCCCGCAACGGCGCTGTTCGCCACCAGCCGTGTCTTGTGAAGTATGCCGTGGCGGCCGGCACCGCCCGGTTACGAACCCGGGAGCGGGACAGGGCTTGAATGCACGTGTTATCTTGTAACGATACTGTCTGGTGTGGATCGCCCGGTTTGCTCGTTTATCTCTCGCCTGCCGTCGTCTATCGGCCCAGAATCTCGCTCTCGTCCGGGTGTGCCGCATGAACAGTCCCAGGACATGCGCCGGCATACGGCCATGACACAGCACCTGTCGATTACAAGACGCCTGTGGCGTGATCATCTGCCCGGGCCGGCCGCCACTGCCTGTCTGGGTATCGGCTGGCTGGCGTGGTTCGTGTTGCTTATCATGGCCGAGTGCCAGGGGCTGGTCACACTGGCGGGCCTGGCGGTCTTCGGCGCGCTGGCGCTGGCTGTCGGCGCGCTGGCCAGTCTTGGCGCGGTGTCCGAGCGCACGATCGTGTTGGCCGATGCCGCCGCCGGCGGCGCCATGCTTTCGGCCGCACTCGTGTTCGTCGTGCCCCATGCACTGATCAAACACGCCCTGCCGGGCACGCTCGGGCTGGCCACGGGGATCGCCATCGGGGCCCTGCTGCATCGGGCGACTCGCGGCGCGATCGACCAGGTCGCCCTGACCGGGCTGACACTGCACACCATCAGCGCCGGCGTAGCCATCGGCGCACTCTATACGTTTTTGCCGGCACTCGGCTGGACGGCCGGCGTTGCCATTCTCGCGCACAAGGCCCCGGCCGGCTATCTCCTGGCACGCCGGCTTCGCGAGGCCGACCGCTCGCGTGCGCTGGTGGGATGGCCGGCCATGGCGACTGGACTCGGTGCGCTGTCCATTGCGATGATGCATCCAACGCTGCCGATTTCCAGCGGATTGATGTTCGGCATCGCAGCCGGTCTGTTCTCGTTCGTGGCCCTTGGCTTCATTAGAAACAGCGCCGGCTTCGGTCAGAAGGACAGGGGATTCTGGGCCGCCGCTTTTGCCGGTGCGGCCGTCATTGGGCTGGCCGGCTGGGCGTTATCGTCCGGCGCTTGATCATGCGATTACGTTTTTTGCCGGGATAACGGAACTTTTTGCGCATGCCGCGGTCGCAATCCGCGTAACGCGCCGTCACGCGACAACGTCGAAATGTCATTTCGGGGAGACGGCGTTGCCTCGAGGGTTTTGAATGCGGATTATGCAAACACGCTGTACCGGTCTGGCCGGCGCACTAGGGCTTTCCTTGTGCATGGCCACCACACTGGGCCATGCCACACCGGGCCAACCGGGCGTCGGCCTGGCCTCGGCACGCACTGCGGCAACCGCCGGCCCCGATCACGAAATGCGCATCGAGCCCCTGGCCGACAACCAGATGCAGGCTGCAGACGCGCTGGGCCTGACCACCACGCCGCAGATCACGCCCTGGGAGCAGATCACGGTACGCCGTGGCGATACCTTGTCCGGCGTGTTCGCCCAGGCGGATCTGCCGGCCCGAGCCTGGGCGACGTTGATCCACCAGCCCTCCGCGCGTGCGCTCAAGCAGCTTCATCCCGGCGATGTGCTGCATTATCGCAAGACACCGACCGGCGAGCTGGCCGAGCTGCGTTTCAAGATCGACCGGCTGCGCACACTGTCGGTTCATCGTCGGGATCACCAACTGGTGGCGGCTATCGATCATCGCCCGACACAGACGCGTCAGATTCTGGCTTCGGGCACGATCGACGGCTCCCTGTCTGAGTCGCTTCGCGCCGAGGGCGTGCCGTCCCGGATCACCGAAGACCTCGAACACATCTATCGGTATCGTCACGATCTGGACACCCTGCATCAGGGCGACCGATTCGCCGTGGTGTATAACGCCATCTATGCCGATAACGAAGAGATCGGCACCGGCGAAGTCGTTGCCGCCCGCATCACGACCAATCACCGTATTCTTGAAAGCTTTCGCGGCAAGAGCCCCGATGGCGGCACGGCTTATTATGACGGGCTGGGCAAGGCCTACGAGCCGAAGTTCAGCCGCAAGCCGGTGGCCTATACTCGTATCAGCAGCCCGTTCAACATGCACCGTCTGCATCCGATCACGCATCGCGTGAGCCCGCATGAAGGCGTGGATATGGCTGCGCCAACCGGCACGCCCGTACACGCCGCTGCAGACGGCGTGATCAAGTACGCCAGCTGGATGAGCGGCTATGGGCGCTTGGTCGAGATCAAGAATGCAGCCGGATTCAGCACGCGCTACGGCCACCTGCATCGCTTCCGTTCCCACCTGGCGCCCGGCCAGCATGTCTCGCAGGGGGATATCATCGGTTACGTCGGCGAATCGGGGCGTGCCACCGGGCCGCATCTGCACTTCGAGATCCGGCGCAATGGCGTGCCACATAACCCGTTGACGATGAAGCTGCCCGGCGGGCATGACCTGCCCGACAGCCGGCTGGCAACGTTCGAACGTCATATCCAGCCTCTGATCGCACGGATGTCGCCTGCCCCGACCACGCTACTGGCAAAGACAGCCTCGACCCCGGCCAACGGTCGAACATGTCTGGGCCATGACGGCTTCCAGACCCAGCTGATTCAGGAGCAAAACGATCCGGCCGACGGTATTCTGTGTCTGCTCGGGCGCAGAGCCACGAGCGCCTGACCGGCCGCAAGGCTTTCATCACGCATGAAAAAGCCGCGCCAAGAGCGCGGCTTTTTCATTTCGGCGGCCGGAGCCAGGCCATGTCGTCACAAGACGGCCTAATGATGCCAGCGCCCCCAGTGGCCTCGCCGGTCGTCGTAGTGCCGATCGCGCCGATACCGATTGTCGTCGTAGCGATCGTCGTCGTGTTCGTTGATTTTATCGGCAATCACCGCACCGCCGGCGCCCCCCAGCCCCCCACCGATGACCGCGCCGGTCTGGCCCCCAACCGAGCCGCCCACGGCAGCACCTATCGCCCCGCCGAGACCGCCGCCCAGTGCGCTGTTCAAGGTATCGCCGGCAAGGGCTGAACCACTGGCACCGGCAAGACAAACGGCAGCCACCAAAGGAATGAATAGTCGACGCATGATGTGATCCTGTATTTATCTCGAGTCTTGGCGCTAATTTAATCCAACCCATTTAACCAAGACTGAACGGAATTAATGGATGGCGGAATTTACCGCTTGTTCAGCCCATGGACACGCCGGTCTGGCATTTTCAGTACACAACAACCATCCAAGCCATCACCTTATGGATATCATTCGACTTATCTTTGCCATCCTGCTGCCGCCGGTCGGTGTCTTTCTGCAGGTGGGTATCGGGCTTCAGTTCTGGATCAATATTCTGCTCACGATCTTCGGCTATGTCCCCGGTATCATCCATGCCGTCTATATCATCGTCACCCGCGACTGATCGACCGGCCGAGGCTGTGATTGGTTTGGTCCAATCGCAGCCCCATGGTTGTCGGACGATTTCGAAACCAGGCGTCTCGACATGTCATTTGATATTTCAGTTCTTGATCTCGTTCCTGTTCCCAGCGGAACAGCCCCGTCGCAGGCATTGCGCGATACGCTCGACCTGGCACAGGCGGCACAGGCAGCCGGCTATACCCGGTACTGGATCAGCGAACACCACAGCATGCCGGCGATTGCCAGCGCCTCGCCCGAGGTATTGCTCTCGCGCATCGGGGCGCTGACGGACACGCTTCGCATCGGCTCGGGCGGCATCATGCTGCCCAACCACTCGCCTATGCGTGTCGCCGAGCACTTCAAGGCACTGGAAGCACTGTATCCGGGCCGAGTCGATCTGGGACTCGGGCGCGCCCCGGGCTCGGATGCCCGCGCCAATCGCGCCATGCACGCCAGCTCGGGCGAGCACTTCGTCAGCATGCTGGACGAGATGCTGGCGTTGTCGGCCGATACCTATCCGGCCGATCACCCGTATCACGGCGTGCGCATCATGCCCGATGATGTCGGCCTGCCACCGATCTGGATACTGGGCTCGTCAGGTGCGAGCGCGGGCTTTGCCGCCGAGCGCGGGTTCGGTTACAGCTTTGCCAGTCATTTCAGTCCGATGGATCCGAATGCCGCACTGGCGGCGTATCGGGACGGGTTCATCCCGTCACCGGCATTTGCCCGACCGCATACGATTCTCGGCGTATCGGTCATCTGTGCCGATACCGAGGCCGAGGCCCGGCATCTGGCCCAGACGGTCGACTTGATGTGGTTGCGTCTACGCAAGGGCGAGTTCGCTGCCCTGCCCTCCCCCGAGGAGGCTGCGGCCTATCCGTACAGTGACTTCGAGCGGGCCGCGGTCGATGAAAACCGCGGACGGCATATCATCGGCGCGCCCGAGCAGGTCGCCGATCAGCTGGCCGATCTGGCCGAGCGTACAGCGGCGTCCGAGCTGATGATCGTATCCAATATCCACGATGCGAACGCGCGTTTGCGCTCTTACGAGCTCGTGGCCGAAGCACTATCGGCCCGGCACAACCGCATGCCACCCCGCAGCAACGCCGGCTGATATGACACACTAATGGCAAGTATCAATTTTTTTAATTCCCGGCCGGATAGACCGAGATGAAACAGACCGCCCGATCGACCGATACGTCGGCCGCCCCCAGGCTCGATGGCCAGCTGTGTTTCGCGCTGTATACCGCCACACACCGCATGACCCGTGCGTATCGCCCGCTTCTGGAAGCGTTGGGGCTGACCTATGTTCAGTACCTGGTGATGCTCGTGCTCTGGGAGCAGGCTCCGCGATCGGTCGGCGAGCTGGGAGAGGCCCTGTTTCTGGATAGCGGTACGCTCACGCCGCTGCTCAAGCGCATGGAAAAGAACGAACTGGTCTCGCGCCGGCGTGACGTCGACGACGAGCGGCGCGTGCTCATCGAGCTGACCGCCAACGGCGATCAGCTGCGCGACAAGGCCCAGGGCGTATCCGACGACGTTCTATGTCGGATCGACATGACCCGCGAGGAAGCCACGGCCCTGCGCCGCGACATCATGGAACTGGTCAAACGCATCGACGAGCACGACGACGCCGCTTACTAGGCGGTTGCCGCTAGTCCGGCAAATGATTGCCCCAGTCTCGGGGTATGTGGGCAAGACGAGGATAGCCGATCGCGGCCAGCGTATCGGCGTCGGCCAGCCACGGCGTATGTCGCCATTTTGCCGGCACCGCCTCAAGCTCGGGCAGCCAGTACAGAACGTATTCGGCCTTCGCGTCATAGCGCTTGGCCTGCGACAGGACATTGAAGCCGTTATCGCGCTTGTCGGTGCCCACACCGGCCACCGTGGCCCAATTGCACCAGTTGCTGGCCACGTCGTAATCGACAAGCTGGGATTCAAACCAGGCCGCTCCCCAGCGCCAGTCCTGAGCCAGGTCCCGGGCGAAGAAGCTGGCCACGTTCTGACGGCCGCGGTTTGACATATAGCCGGTCGCGGCCAGTTCTTTCATATTGGCATCGACAAATGGCATACCGGTGCGCCCGGCTTGCCAGGCCGCGATGGTCGGGCCGTCAGTGGCCGTTGGCCGATCATCGCGGCCGATGATGCCACCGCGAGAGAACAGCTCGGCGTCGACGCGTGCCAGTGTCCAGTGAAAGAACTCGCGCCAACGCAGCTCGAAGACCAACCAATAGGTCGATTGGTTGGCCGTTTGACGGGCTTCGTACAGGCGCACCTGCTCGGCGATACGCCGTGCCGACAGACATCCGCTCGCCAGCCAGGGCGAGAACTTCGACGAATAATCGTCGCCCAGCAGGCCGTTGCGCGTCTGCTTGTAGTCGGCGATGGCATCGGTATCGAAAAGATAGTGGGCAAGGCGTGCCTGGCCGGCCCGCTCACCGCCGCTAAAGCGCGGGTTGGCCGGCAGCCAGGGCCCGACGTCGACAGACTCGAGCGCCAGCTCCGAAACCAGCGTCGATAGCTCGGCGGCCCCGGGCAGCGTTTCGGGTGCCGCCACCGGCACGCGGTTATCGATCGTGCTCTCGATCGTCTTGCGAAACCGGGTGAACGTGGCCGGCACGTCGGCCAGGTCATCGTAGGGCAGATCGGCAAGCCGATAGAGCGTGTTGTCCTCGGTGGTGACCAATGCACACCCGGCGGGCAGCCGCGCGCTCACCCGGCCAAGCTGGGCCGCTTCGTCGGGGGCCCGCTCGATCTCGGCCCAGACCGCGCTGGCCTCGATGAAGGCCGCGATTCGGGGAAGAACCTCCTCGGGCTCACCGCGCACGGTCAGCAGTGTCTGCTGCCTGTCGGCCAGCTGTTGATCGAGATCGATCAGTGCCTGGGCGATGAAACCGCTGCGATGCGGGCCCACGCGAGCGGCCCCGCCGTAGTCGCTGCTCTGCTCGAAGTGCGCATCGATACAGTAGACACAAATCAGGCGATCGACCTGTCCGGCCGCGGCGACGAGCGCCGGGTTGTCGTCCAGGCGCAGATCGTTCTTGAACCAGAGAATACCGCTGCTCATGAGGTCTCACTTGTCTTGTGCGCCGATCGACAGGCCTTGCTGCAATACTTGACCTGGTGCCAGTCGCGGGCCCATTTCCGGCGCCACGTGAACGGCCGGCCACAGTGCACGCAGGTTTTTTCCGGCAGGTCGGCCTTCTTGCGCATCTTGGCCATATCAGCGCGGTGTGGCGGCGGCGCGACGCATGACGATCTCGCCGTGGTGGACATCACCGGTCTCGACGAAGCCCAGTCCGGCATAGAGTCGGCGCGCGCCGTCATTGGTCGGCAACAGACTGATCGTGAGCGCGGCCGCCGGGTCACTGGCATCCACCTCGGCGACGAGCGCGGCCAGCCCGGCCCGGCCGTAGCCACGGCCCTGCCAGCGATAATCGATCATGTAGCGCGGGATGTTGTAGGTGTCACACCACGCCAGATATTCATACATCACGAATCCCATCACGGTCTGGCCGGCCAGAATCGCGCGCGGCCGGCAGGCCGGCTCGACGTAGGCCTCGGCCAGCGAGTACAGATTGCTGGCCAGATTATCGGCCTGGGCATCGGCCACGCGCAGGGCGATCACGTCCTGCCAGTTGGCCTGGGTCACGGGTACGAGCGTGACGGGCAGACGGGTTGCAGCCGGGTTCTCGCGATCCATGCTCACTCGCTGTCGGCAAAGGCCGAATTATGGAAATCGGCGATCTCGGCAACTTCGGCCATGCCCGGTTCGCGCGGCTCGACGGGCTCGCCGCCGGCCATCACCTCCAACGTGGCCCGGGTGCATCGGGCCAGCGTATCCGGGTTGTAGCCGCCTTCAAGCGCCATGACCAGACGACCGTGGCAGTACGTATCGGCCAGACGCTGGAGGATGCCGGTCAGCGTCGAGTAACCGTCGTACGTCATGGCCATGCACAGCTCGGTGATGTGCGCATCCATGCCCGCAGATACAAGAATCAGGTCGGGTTTGAACCATTCCACCGCCGGCACGAGTATGGTCTCGAACGCCATGATCATCGCTCGGTCACCGGCATCGCCCGGCAAGGGCACATTGACGGTCGTGCCCTCGCCCAGCCCCTCGCCGACCTCATCGAGCTGGCCGGTACCGGGATAGAACGGGGCCGCCCGATGGGTATCGAAGAACATCACGCTGGGATCCGCGGCGAAGATATCCTGGGTCCCGTTGCCGTGATGGGCATCCCAGTCGACGATGAGCACGCGCTCGGCGTCCCAGTGGGCCTGGGCGTGGGCCGCCCCGACGGCGATATTGTTGAAAAGACAGAAACCGCGAGCCCGCACGGCGTTGGCGTGATGCCCGGGTGGGCGACAGATCACGAACGCGCTGTCGCTCTGGCCTTCGAACACGGCGTCCACAGCGGCGATCACGGAACCGGCGGCCACTTCGGCGGCCTCGATGCTGCCGGCGGATATGGCCGTGGTGTCGATATCCAGCCAGGCCTGCTGGCCTTCCAGCTCGTGCAGGCTTTCAATATACGAGGTGGTGTGTACCCGCTGGAGCTGCTCGAGGGTCGCTTTTTCGCCGGGCACGAGACGCACACCGGGAATCGGCTCGGCCCGCAACAGATCGTGAACGGCTGTCACCCGGCCCGGGTGCTCTGGATACGACCATTTGGCCTGCACACCGAGACCCAGCCCGTCGAGAATCCCGCGCACCCGGCTGTTCATGCGCCCGGGTAGAAACGGCTCCTCGGCCTCGGGCCGGTGCTGGAGCATGCGTTCGTCGTAGAATACGAGGACATCCCGATCACCTGTCACAACCATCTCCGTTGTCGACGTGCCCGCTGGCCGTCAGCAGGTGCGTCTCTGTGTCAAAGTCCGGCTATAGCAGATGCTTCATGAACGATCGCTGCCTGCCTCGGCCTGTTTCATGGCAATCAGCGTGTACAGCATGGCCAGCCGTGGCACGGCGATCTCGTAACGCTCGGCCAGCGCACAGACGTTGCCCAGAATGGCCTCGATCTCCAGTGCACGGCCACTGCGCTGATCCAGCGCCATGCTGTTGCGATACGCGTTCATGGTCCGCGTGGCCGCGATGTTCTTGTCGATGGCGTCGGCGGGCAGGGGATGGCCATCAGCGGCCGCCACGGCGGCCACCTCGGCCATCAACGCCCGAATGAGCGTCTCGCCACCCGGCGTATCGAGCATGATGTCGGTATCGGTGCCGTCGGCCAGCACCGAGACCGGGTTGAACGGCGTATTCCACAGGCTCTTGCCCCAGCGCTCGGCCACGATCGACTCGGTGCACTTGGCACGGATGCCGCCGGCATTGAGTAAATCGGCCAGGCGCGTGACGGTCGAGTCGATCCCGCCCGGCCAGTTGCCCAGCGATACACGCCCATAGGCATGATGGTGCAGCCGGCCCGGCGCGGTTTTCGATACCGCCACGAACGCCAGCCCGCTGACCAGACGATGATCGGGCAGGGCCTGGCGAATCGCCGGCTCGATATCGATGCCGTTTTCGATGAGTGCGATGGCCGAATCCGGCCCCAGCCAGGGCGCGATCAGCGCCGCCCGGTCGATGCCCGGCACCACCTTCACGCAGCAGATCACGAAATCCGCGCCCGGCGCCGGCGTATCCGAGGCCGCATGCACGTCAGCCGGCGTGAACGACAGATCCCCCAGCTCGGCCACATCACTGTCGATGGTCAACCCGTGTTCACGCACGAGCTCGGCATCCGAGCGCATGACCAGTTCCACGCGCGCGCCGGCCCGATGCAGAATCGCGCCATAGAAGCCGCCGATCGCCCCGGCGCCGACGATTACAACGCGCGGGGCGCTGTTGTTGGTATCACTCGATGCAGCCATGCTCAGCCTCCCTGCCCGACCAGCGTCATCTCGCGCCCGGCGCCGACGGCGGCCAGGCGGGTTTCATCCGAGCGCTCGCGGATCAGCGGCGTGACCGAGACAAAGCCGTCGCGAATCGCCACGCTGTCGGCACAGGGATCGGTCACGGCCTCTGGATCACGCACGAACGAAAGCCTGTAGTCCGCGCCCTGCCCCGCACGGGCGACCTCGGGCGAACGGATCATCCCGCCGACCTGACGCGTAAAGCGCAGCCCCGCGACGGCATCGGCCGCGCCAAAGGGAAAGTTCACGTTCCAGCAGCAGCCGTGATCGTCGCGCATGGGCCAGAGTGCAGCCACCACTGCCGCCATCCAGGCTTCGGTGACCGAGAAATCGATCTCGCTCGGACCGTTGAACGCTTGGCTCAGGGCAATCGCCGGCAACTCGAAATGGGCCGCGGCCAGGGCCGCGCCCACGGTGCCCGAGTACATGACCGAATCCGAGAGGTTGCCGCCCCAGTTCACCCCGGAAAGCACCAGATCGAAACCGGCTCCGGCCAGCCAGGGCCCGCCGAGGGCCGCCATCACGCAATCGGCCGGCGTGCCACCGACCGCATAACGCCGGCGGCCGTGCTGAGTGATCGGCAAGGTCTCGTGCAGCGACAGCGCCTGGGCTGTGCCGCTGCGATTGCCGGCGGGCGCGAACACCCAGACCTCATCGGCCAGTTGCCGGGCCAGACGCTCGGCCACGGCCAGGCCCGGCGCATCGATACCATCGTCGTTGGTGACGAGAATTCGTGAGAGTTTTTTCATCGGCCTGATTGTGACACGGGGCGCGACTCGCCGCCGGACGTCCTGGCGTGCTATCAATACGCTGACGTATGGCACACCACGCAAGAGCGCCTCTCATGACGAACATCGCATTGGAAAGCGAGCATATCCGGGCCGAGCAGGCCGATCACGTCCTGAATATCACCATCGCCCGGGCCGACAAACGCAATGCGCTGACGGGCGTGATGTACGAGGACATGTCGCGAGCCGTCGACCATGCCCAGGCCAGCGACGAGGTCCGGGTCGTATGCATCAGAAGCGAAGGTGATATGTTCTGTGCCGGCAACGATATCGCCGACTTTGCCGATCGTGATCCGGCCGCCAGCCAGGCCGGCGACGTCGGCCCGGCGCTGACCTTCGTCCAGAAGCTCTCGGCCTGCGACAAGGCCACGGTGATTGCAGTCCAGGGCCAGGCCACGGGCATCGGCACGACCATGCTCCTGCACGCCGATCTGGTGATCGCCGCCGACGACGCCCGATTCTTCACCGCCTTCATCGACCTGGCGCTGGTGCCCGAGGCCGGCTCCAGCCTGCTCATGCCCGCCCGTCTTGGCACACAGAACGCCAA
>MDTG01188666.1_pt1 | contig 13159 bp, 10 predicted proteins | sample 811421 | NCBI WGS metagenome assembly MDTG01 (sample SAMN05326645, study PRJNA326480) | marine metagenome | isolation source: seawater | place: Pacific Ocean: South East | collected 2011
AGGTATTCAATGGATTCAAGAAGATTTGACTTACCAATACCATTACAACCAAGAACAATTGCTCTTTGTTCCTTAAAGTCAACTTCAAAACTTTTATGGTTTCGAAAATTATTTATTTTTAATTTGTTTAAGAAAATTTTTTTTATGCATTTCATAACTAAATTAGCTAAGTTTAAAATATTTAGATTTTCTTTAAAGAAATTGAAAAATTAAGGGCATGTAGCTCAGTTGGATAGAGCATCAGATTCCGGTTCTGAGAGTCGGGGGTTCGAATCCCTCCATGCTCGTGATAAATAATTACAACTTATATCCCATTACTCTGATTCCATTTGGATCTAAAATAAATCCACTTTCTTCTAAACTTTTAAATGCTGTAGGTGGAGCTTGAACAGAAATACTACATCCAGGCATTTCCCTATTTATTTTTTCAAGTGTTAATTTAAGCAAGATTAAATAAAAAAGTCTTTGATTAGTACCTGTTTCAGCGCTTAAGTTCCATAAATTAGCATTTAAACCCCTGTCAGAAGTGACCCTAACAAAACCGTATATTTTATTTGTTTTTTCATTTTGTATAGTAAAAAAGAAATTACTTTTTTGAATAGCTATTGATAATCTTTTTACAGGAAAGGAATCACAACCACAACTAACTAAAAGTTTATTTACATCTTTAGCAAAGGGTAATTGAGAAGAATTAACGAAATAACCTTCTGGAAGAATAAGTTTTTTTTTAGAAAAGTATTGCAATTATCAACCTGTATTTCTCATTCCTGCAGCTATACCATTAATAGTTAAAAGTGCTCCCCTTAACAATTCGCTTCTACTATAAGATCTCTTGGATTCATCCTTTTCAATCAGAAACTCACTAATTGGAGGTTGCCTGGTTTGCTCACGCAATCTTCGTAAAAGTGAAACTTGCAAAAATCCTAAAGGAATAATTGTTTTATTTCTTAAGTTTACCGATGATCTTAGATCTCTATCGGATTCGAGCAACTTATTTTTGCCAGTAATTTGAAGTATTAAATCTTTTGTGAGATTGTATTCTTTAGAAATAACATCAAAAATCACGCCGAAAGATTCTTTGTTTTTTTTACTTCCAAGGGTATCGACATAATATTTAGCGACCTCTAAATCTACTTTAGATAATGTCATTTCTACTTTTGAAATAAGCATCCTAAAGAATGGCCATCTTTGATGCAAAACTCTTAGTAATTCAATTTGCTTAGGATCAGATTTCAATTCAACAGACAATGCTGTTCCTACACCAAACCAGCTTGGTAAAAGAAATCTACTTTGTGTCCAGCCAAATACCCATGGGATAGCTCTTAAGCTCGATAAATCATTAGTACCCTTTTTCCTTCTTGCAGGCCTACTTGAAATTTGTAATTTACTAATTTCTTCAATTGGAGTTACTTCTTGAAAGAAAATCAATAAATCTGGATTCTCATGTACTAATTTTCTATAATGTGACCTTGATGTTTCTGCTAACCTCGTCATTAACTCATTCCATTCTAAAGTAGCATCAAGCCTATTATTTACTAAACTATTCTGGATAACAGCTGTCGTAACCGTCTCTAAATTATATAAAGCTAATTCTGGAAGACTATATTTAGAAGCTAAAACTTCTCCTTGTTCTGTTATTTTTATTCTTCCTTTAAGTGTTCCACTAGGCTGTGCCAATATAGCCTGATAAGCGGGGCCTCCACCTCGTCCCACAGAACCACCTCTTCCATGAAAAAGCCTTAAAAGAATTTTATGTTTACTTGAAAGATTTTGGAGAGCAATTTGAGCTCTATGAATTTCCCAATTACTAGAGAGAAATCCTGAATCTTTATTACTATCTGAGTAACCAAGCATTAATTCCTGAAGAGGTTTAAAAGATTCACCAACTTTTGGTAATAATGTTCTATAAAAATCTTGTTGAAATAATTGTTCCATTACGTCTGGGGCTCGTTTAAGATCCTCAACGGTTTCAAAAAGAGGCACAACTAAAAGTTTTGATTTATTAGAATCTTGATCAATAAGTCCCATTTCTTTTGCCAGAAGAAGGACCTCAAGCAAATCAGATGCACTATGACTCATGGAAATTACATAAGAGTGACAGATGCGGCTCCCAAATTCTTCTTGCAACCTCTTAACCATTTTAAAAACTGCAAAAGTCTCTTCTGTACTTTTTGTCCAATTTGCTTCTGAGGGAATTAAAGGCCTTTTTGTATTTAATTCATCTATAAGCCATTGAATTTTCTGTTCCTCAGACATTTGAGCATACTGCAAAGGCAATTCAAGATAATTTGTTAGCTCTTGTATTGCGTCACTATGTCTAGTGCTCTCTTGACGTATATCTAAACTCGCCAAAGAAAAACCAAAAATATGGACCTGAGTTAGTAATTTATTTACTGCTTGACAAGTTAAATCGGTGCTATTAAGGCTATTTTTAATTAATTCAAGATCATAAGTAAATTCATTAACTGATCTGTAATGTAACTTTTCAACTTGTTCTATCTTTTTATTATCTAATTCTCCCTCTAAAGCTAATTTCCAACCCCCGTCTGCTAGTAAATTATTTCTTTCCTGAGTTAATCTTAATTTCTCTAGAATATAACTTAATTTCAGTCTATAAGGTTCTGATCTATACCTAGTTGCCCTTGCTTCATAGATTTCAGGAAACTTAACTCTGTCTATTTCAAGAGACTCTAATAGAGAAGAACTTACTTGACTCCATTGCATTGAGACGCTTAATTGATCTCTAAGATTAGATGTCGCATGTATATATCTATCTAACATTAACTGTCTTTGATAGCATGCAGTTCTCCATGTTATTTCAGGAGTTACTGATGGATTTCCATCTCTATCAGAACCGACCCAAGAACCGAAATTACAAAAAGATTCTGAAGGCATCTGAACATCAGGATAATTTTCGGTAAGTGCTTCAGAAATTCTTCCTCTTAACTGAGGCATTGCATTAAACAAAACTTGTTGAAAATAATGCAAAGCATAATCAACTTCATCCAATACAGAAGGTTTGAATTGATGTAATTCATCTGTTCTCCACCAAAGTCTTACTTCTTCTTTTAATTGAATTTTTAGAGAATTAATTTCTTCTATTGTTAAAACATTTTCAACCTGAATTTTTTTTAATAGATTTGCAACTCTTGTTTGTTTATGCCTAATTGTATGCCTTACTATCTCCGTTGGATGTGCTGTAAAGACTAAACGGATATCCATTTCCTGTAATAACTCCTCTAATTTCGCCGGAGGAACATTTAATTTTCTTAACCTATAAAATAACTCTCTAAATGTTACTGGAGCATTTTGCCTAGCCAATGCGGGAGCGAAAGGATCAAGATTATCAGGAGACTTTTGAACATTCTTATTAGTAAAACTTTGAATATATCTATCTTCTTCAACTCTTTGTTCCAGAATATTAACTAATTGAAAATATAAGGAGAAAGCTCTTGCCGCAGATATCGATTCTGCTAAATCCATCGAATTGACAATATGAACAATCTGATTTTTAAAAGTTTTTGAGCTATCCACATCAACTTGATTGGAATAACTTAATTCTTTAAGCTGTATTAATCGGTCTGCTTGATCCTTTGGGCATTCTTCCCTCAAAACAGATTCCCACATATCCTCTATCAATGCACGATTTTTATTTAGAGGATCATTATTACTTATAAGATCCACATTATTATTTTTTATCTTTTTCGTAGATTCCATATAGTTATTATGTCACAAGTGAATATATTGAGATTAAATATTTGTTTAAATTATTAAATACTTCCATCTTCATTTTTTATCATATCTTCAATAGAAGATTTCATTATTGCCTCAATCGATAAACCTTTTTCATATTGTTTTATCCATTTCATAGATTGATTACCTTCTTCGAGAACTTTATAAATAGGTTTTAAAAGAGGTTTCATATTGAATTTTTCTGCAGTAATTGTTAAATCTGCAAGCAAATTTTGTATCCATTCGCTACAAATTACTTTCTTCCCATCTTCCCAGTGTATTAACTCTGCATTCAAGCTATTTTTTGCAGCCTCAATTTCATTCAGATCACAAATTTTTGACAATTGATCCATAGAAAAAATACTTGCAGTCAGGGGATCTAAAGTTTTAATATTTTCAAATAAATTTAAAATCCTTAATTCTAACAATGCAGTTATTCCTAATAACAAATTAATATCTGCAACGAAATCACAGACTCTTAATTCTAATCGATCCAAGATCAGAGGTCTTCCCGGACCGTTTGGTCGAATTGAAGACCAAAAATGTCTAATATTTTGCATATTCCCATTTGCTATATTTCCTTCAATCCAATTAACATAATTATCATGATTGATAAAAAATGGTACTTTACTCGGTGTTTTCGGAAATTGAATCCATCTCTGTGAATGATTATTAGTAAGTTTATTGTTTAAAAATGGAGAGCTGGCACTTATAGATAAATACAAAGCAGCCTCACATCTAGCTAGGCGAATTGCAGCAAAAAGCTTATCTAAATCATCAATACCTAAATTTATATGGACACTTGAAGTCGCAATAGATATTCCATAATTGTCTTGTATATATTGATGATAGTCATTTTTAATATCAGAGCGTTGAAAGAAGCTGTTATGTTTAAAACAAAGTGTAGAAGACGGAATTATTGTTAAATCTCTCTTTTCTAACCATTGTCTTAAATTTTTTCTTGGAATTAATAATTTCTCATATAATCTTTTATAGTCTTTTTCAGGATTAGTAATATATTCGACATTTCTATCATCTGGCTCTTTAACAAAATCTTGAAATGTTTTTTCAATTACATCTGAAAGACCTACATGAGAATTACACGTACCCGTGAAGAGCTCCACTTCAAAACCCTTATATAAATTATCGATATTCATTTATTGACCCAAACAAGCTATCGCTTTTAATATCCCTCTAGCTTTGTTAATTGTCTCTTGATATTCATTTTCAGGAGATGAATCTGCAACTATTCCTGCACCAGCTTGAACAGATACATTATATTTTCCATCATTAGAAGGTGAAACTATCATAGTTCTAATCGTTATTGCCGTATTTAATGCACCATTAATATCTATAGATCCATAAACTCCCGCATAAGGTCCCCTCGGATCTTTTTCAAAGTTCTTAATCAATTGCATAGCTCTTATTTTTGGTGCCCCAGTTACTGTACCAGCTGGAAAACATGCTTTTAACAAATCCCATACATCAGTTTCGTTTTTTAAAACTCCCTCAACCTCACTTACAATATGCATAACATGTGAATATCTTTCAATAACCATTAAATCTTTAACCTCAACAGAGCCAGTTTCACAAACTCTGCCTAAATCGTTTCTTCCAAGGTCTATTAGCATTACATGCTCAGCTATCTCTTTTGGATCATTTAATAAATCTTTTTCCAGTGTCATGTCTTGTTCAGTATCTTTTCCTCTAGGTCTTGTACCAGCTATTGGCCTTAAACTTGCAATAATTTGATTTTGTTTGTTTTTTTCTGCTTTAACCATCACTTCTGGACTAGAACCTATTAAGTACCAAGAACCAAAATCAAAAAAGGCCATATAAGGAGAGGGATTAACCATTCTTAAACTTCTGTAAAGATTAAAAGGGTCATTATTTACTTTTGATTGAAATCTCTGACTAAGAACAATTTGGAAAATATCTCCTTTTCTTATATATTTTTTTGCTGAGAGAACTGCATTCTCAAATTCTTTTTTCTCCCAATTACTTTTAATTTCAATATTTGAATTATCGTTTTCACTCCAATTTAGAAACTCTGCTTCCTTCAAAGGAACTCTCATTAAACCTTTAATTTTATCGATTCTATTAATAGACTTTGCATAAATTTCATCGATAGAACAATCAGATAAACAAGAAGTGTCAGCATAAACTACGACAGTTAAACATCTTTTTATCTGATCAAAGATTACTAATTGATCAAAGAACATCCAAGATCCATAAGGAATATTATTATCACTAATTTCATTAATTGGGACACTCGGCTCAATTCGATTTATTAATTCATAACCCCAAGAACCATACAACTGGCCAATGGATGGAAAGTCATCAAGAATACATGATTTATATTCTTCTGTCCAAGCTCTAAGAGCACTAAAAGGGTCTCCTTTGTGAATTTCAGCCGAACCATTATTCCAAGTTTTTACTATTTCTTCTCCATGACAGACAGCTTCCCATAGTGGGTTTATGGCAACAATGCTCCATCTGCCTAGGTTTTCTCCACCCTCAACAGACTCGAGAAATACACCATGAGAATCTTTTTCGGATAATTTTAACCATGTTGATAATGGAGTTTCTAAATCTGCAGGCCAAGTTTGAATGATAGGTATAAAATTCTTACCTTCTTCGTGAGCCTTTAAAAAAATATCTTTTTGGGAACTTATCATATGAATAACTTCAGCCCAAATTATAAATATATTTTTCTTTTATATCAACTTCTGAGAATTTATTCAAAAGTTTTTTTAGTTGTAAATTTCAAACCTGCAGGATTCGGATTCTCTCCTATTCTCCTAGGGTTATGACCAACTTTCTCCCTACCCTCATTGACTTTTTCAGGGAATACTCCATCTTTAGGATGCAAAAATTCTATATCTCCCCCTGGGAAAATTCTATAAATTTTAAAATTCTCAATCCTTGGCTTTAAACCCCTCAATTGTGTCCCCAAAGCAAGACATTGTTCTTTCCTTGCAAAATACATTAAATTATCCCCTTCATGCATAACAGCAGCACCACCAGTGGGCATTTCAAAGGCTTGTTCTTTGGAACTGTTCCATACAATTGCATATTTTTCTTCAGTTTCTGCTGAGTTTAATAACCCCCCAGTACTACCTATATGCTTTGGAAATTGACCAACTAAAGTTTCAGTCATCCTAATTTTAAGTTATTTATAATAAGAAATTAGCATTCCTATTTTACAAATATCTAAATTCCTAAAATAGTTTCTACATTATTTAACAAAAAAGATGATGTATTTACATTTCATTTTGAATCTGAAATAGGGAAAAATACAGTCAATCCAGTATCTCGTCTTTTCGTAACATGCCCGCCCAGACTTGCTAATAACTTTTGTGTAGCTATTTGACTTAATTGTAAACTTCCTGTTTGAGGATTCCAATTGAGCACTGGGCCAATATCAGATCCATCTTCTTTTTTGAGTATATCCTTCTTTGAATTATCTAATTTTTGTACTTTTAGCTGAAGTTTTAGCTTCTGACCAGCTGGTCTCAATTCTAGAATTAATGTACTACCCTCTCTCAAACCTCTAGTATTTTTATCAATTAGTCCTCTTAACATCAATTCTAATTTTTCAGAATCACTCAATATTTGAGGCAGATGATTAGGAATATCAATCTTAAGTGATATGCCGCGGCGATTTAATTGTTCCGTCCATAGAGGTGCTAGTTTATTAAAAATTTCGGCTAAATTTATTTTTGCCAGTTGATTTGAAGGAGATATTTCATTACTTACAAGTTCTGCAGCATTAAAAATTAGGCCAAATCTATCAATTTGCTCATTACATTCATTATCTATTTGAATCAGGCGATTCCTCATCGATTCATCCATATTATATTTTCTCAAAGTAGAACTTATTAGTGTCCGAATAGTCGCTAAAGGAGTTCTTACTTCATGAGAAATAGCTTTTAAGAGTTTTGCTTCCGTTAATTGAACAGTTTTATTTTCATTTTCAACTGAATTTTGAACATTTACATTGGGAATTAACTTAGATAATTTAGCCGATAAACTGGGCCAAAAGTTTCTTGCGAATTGATCATTAATCTTTAGATCACCCAAATTATTAATTGCAGTACGGAAATTCAAACCTTCCTCATAATTCTCTTGATTAAACTTTTCATGTACTAATTCAATTACGCTTTTCAAACTCTCTTCATCACATCTCATGAGTAAAATCTTCTTATTTTTTTGTCCAGCAATTGTTAGAATACATTGAAAGTCAGGTGTAATAACCATTAAAAAAGGTTCGTAACCATCTCTTGGGTTCAGATTTAAGACCTTATATTCATTAGTGAAATTAACATCTCCTGTAAAAGTCTTAGTATGATCTCCTGGCAAAAAACCTGCATTCTCTTTTTGAAAGTATGGGAATCCTCCAGGTGACCATAACCAGCCTTGCAATTTAGAAAAGATTTTTTTTTCATTTAAAGCTGGCAAAGGCGATGCTACCCAAATACCTCCTTTATGACAATTATGTGAAAGAAACTCTTTTTGAATAACTTCCAAAGATGCCCACCACATGCGTCTAGAGATATCATCATCAACATATTTTGTTTGCAATCCATCGAGAAGAAAATCTTGAATTTGTTTTATTGTGATTAATGATTTCATGTATTGCGTAATGATCTAGTACGTTTGAAGATAGATAAAGCTAATCCAATAGATATAAAATTAATTAGTAAAGATGTTCTGCCATAACTCATAAAAGGCAGAGGTATTCCAGTCACTGGACCTAATCCTATAGTCATAAATAAATTAGTAATTATTTGAAATAAGAAAGTCGAAGCTATGCCAATTACAATTAATGATTCAAATTTAGTTCTAGCATTTTTAGAAATTCTAATAAGTTGCCAGATTAAAATAAAAAATAAAGATAGGATGAGGATGCATCCAAGGAAACCTGACTCCTCTCCTAATGCACTAAATATAAAATCAGTATGCTGCTCAGGGATAAATTGCAAGTAAGTAAGTTTACCGCGTAACAAACCAGTGCCTAAAAAACCTCCAGAACCTATTGCTATTTTACTTTGTAATAAGTGATAACCTCCACCCAAAGGATCTCTACTTGGATCTAAAAATAAAATTAATCTATCTTTTTGATATTCTTTTAATCCGAACTGCCACAAAATTGGTGTCAATTGTGCCACTAGTAAATGAAGAGAAATTGCTAAACCTGAAAAAAGAATTTTCTTTTGTGAAGACCTATAAGCCAAATAACCAATAAATGGAATCCAAACAATAAGAAAAGTATTCGATATAAAATATATGATTGCAGTTACAACACATAAAACTTGTATTAATATCCACTCTATAGGCATATTAGCCCAATAGAGCATTACAAAAGTCAATACTATTAAAACTAAAGATGTCCCTAAATCAGGCTGAAAAAATATTAATAACCATGGAACTATAACAATTAAAAAAGGGGAAACTAAATCTTTTACTCTCGAAATCGTTTGTGTATTTAAAACTAATGCAAGAGTAAGAATAGTACTCAATTTAGCAACTTCTGAAGGCTGAAAAGAAAAAATTCCTATACTGAGCCATCTTTGAGCTCCTGAGACTGAAATACCAAAAAAATATATAAGTATTAATGATGTTAAAGAGAAAAGATAAAAAGGGACCACATACCTTCTTAGTCTTTCTGCAGGAATATATGAAATAAAAAATGCTAGAAAATAGCCTACAAAACCAGTTAAAAGATGACTTAAAAAATCAGAAGATGTAAAATCTCTTTGTACACTTTTTATGAGAATACTCGAGACAATAACTAAAATTAAAGGAATTATAAGAAGTGGAGTTAACAAAAATGTTTTTATAGAATTATTTTTCTTTTGAAAAAATCCCTTTTTAGTAAATAAAGATATTCCTTTGAACATTAAATATTAATTAACAAATTTGTTTCTTATGATTTGAGCCAATTTTTTAAATTTTATTGAACTCTCTGTACTTGGTTGACTTATTGCAATAGGTATTCCTTTATTACTCTCATCTACTAAGGGTATTTCAATAGGAATTTGAACAAGTAATTCTAAATTATTTTCTTCAGCTAAAATTTTTCCACCACCTTTACCAAAAATTTCATATTTCTTATTTGGCATGTCAGGTGGAATAAATGCTGACATATTTTCTACCACACCTAGTAAAGGGACACCAAGTTGTCTGAACATTGCTAAGCCTCTTCTTGCATCTTGCAGAGAAACCTGCTGAGGAGTTGTTACAACAATTGCTCCAGAAATAGGTACAGATTGTGCCAAGGATATTTGGGCATCACCTGTCCCTGGTGGTAAATCAATAACCAAAAAATCAAGATCATTCCATTCAACTTGATAAAGGAATTGACGAATTATGCTATTCAGCATTGGTCCTCTCCAAATAACAGGCTGACCCTCTTCTATGAGAAAACCCATTGATACTAATGAAATTCCATATTTATCAATTGGAATTAGTCTCTGATCATTGCCACTACCTTCTGTTACTTTCGGATTCTCTTCTGCAACACCCAACATTGAAGGAGTGTTAGGTCCATATATATCAGCATCTAAAAGTCCAGTTTTTAATCCTAATTTAGCTAAAGAGCATGCAATATTTACAGCTATCGTACTTTTCCCTACGCCACCCTTACCACTACTGATAGCGATAATATGCTTAATACCCTCTACATTTTGCAATTCAGGAACATTACTATCATTTTGAGATTCTGATTGGGGCACATTATTATCAATTTCTATTTGCACATCATCAATATCTTCAAAATCCAGAAGAGTTTTTCTAACTTCCTGCACTATTCTATCTCTTTGGGAATTTGCAAAAGATGGTAACGAGAGCGTTACTATAGCTCTTGGCATTAATATTCTTACATTTTTAATCCAAGCTAATTCGATTACATTCTTCTTTGATCCAGCATCTAGAATCTTTGATAAAGCATAATTCGCATCTTCTATTGTGGTCATTAAAATTTTTAAATGTTTTTATATGTTAGTCGACGTTTTAAAAGATTAAGAACTATGTCGAACTATCAAATAATAGATAATTAGTCCCCCTTAAAGGAAATTATAAAGGGAAACTAATAATTAACCAAAAATTTAAATCTTTCAATATTTAAGAAGATACATGCTTAACCAACCTCCCAAAAATTCAAGAGAGAAAACTAAAAATCTCTTATTGAAATTGCAAGATAAAATTTGCGATGGCCTTCAGAATTCTGACGGAAAAGGGAAATTTCATGAAGAATCTTGGGAAAGGAAAGAAGGGGGTGGTGGACGGTCAAGAGTATTAAAAAACGGTTCAATTTTTGAACAAGCTGGGGTCAATTTCTCGGAAGTACACGGCAAAGAATTACCTCAATCAATAATCAGTCAAAGACCGGAAGCCAAAGGACATGAATGGTTTGCTACTGGGACTTCAATGGTCTTACACCCTAAGAACCCATTTATACCAACAGTCCATCTTAATTATCGCTACTTTGAGGCTGGGCCAGTCTGGTGGTTTGGTGGAGGAGCAGACCTTACACCTTTCTATCCATATCTTGCTGATGTAAGACATTTTCATAAAGAACATAAAAATGCCTGCGAAAAAATTGATAGCAAATTACACAAAGTCTTCAAACCATGGTGTGATGAATATTTCTTTCTAAAGCATAGAAATGAAGCAAGAGGGATAGGTGGTATTTTTTATGACTATCAGGATGGTTCTGGTGATATCTATAAAGGTAATAATAAAAACGGTAAAGCCTTTCAAGTATCGCAAGATATTTCTTCAGTGAATTTGAATTGGGACGATTTATTTTCTTTAGCAGACAATTGTGGGCAAGCTTTCCTTCCCTCATACCAACCCATAATTGAAAAAAGAAGCCAACAAAACTTCACCAAAGAACAAAGAGAATTTCAATTATATAGAAGAGGAAGATACGTAGAATTTAATTTAGTTTGGGACAGAGGGACAATTTTTGGATTACAAACCAATGGGAGGACTGAATCCATATTAATGTCATTACCACCATTGGTCAGATGGGAATATGGATACAAAGCCAAAAAAGACTCAAGAGAGGATTTGCTTACTTCAATTTTTACGAAACCTCAAGATTGGCAAAATGATAAGGATCTAGAAGATTTCTGCTTAAAAAATAATATCTTTGACTAAAAATATTTAATCATCTAGAAATAACTCTATATTGGAGTCTTAAATAAAGAACCATCACTTTTTAATTTGAGTTTATCACTTAGTTCATTTTCTAAAGATATCAATTCATCTCTATGAGCTCTTAATCTCATGTAAGTGATATCTTCTTCATTATCTTTATCAATTAATCTCAATTCAAACTTTTCTTCTCGCGCAGACTTTTTAAAGTAAATAATACCTGACAAAGGGCCGCCAAGTAACCCTAAAATAATCGGCCACCACCCTAATGATGGATAAAGTTGAATAATTACTAATCCCAGAGCACATGATCCGAAGCCACCAAGAAAACCTAAAAAGATTGCCAGTAATTTACTTGAAACAACTTGTCCCTTAAATACTAGAGTTCGCTGATCAAAATCTCCACCTATTTGCTTCCATCCCCTTAAATTAAGCCATTCACATAGAGCATTTAACACTTTTACAGGTTGTTGTGTAGATGAAATTTCAATAACTGTAGTTCTATCTTTGCTAGACGCTCTCAGAAAAAAAAATAAACCTATTGCAAGTAAAATAGTAAGTAGTAATGTTGAATTAAGGGAATAAGACATTTATCAAATTTCTATAATAATTAAACTAATAAAATTTAATTATTATCATATTATAATTTCTAAATTTCTTCTATTAATAAATATTTTAAAAAGAAAGAAATGTCCCTAAAAACAATCTTCAAGAAATATTGTTAGGTTAACAAAATGAGAGACGATACTAATGAATATTGATGATAAAAATATAAACTTTTATCATAATGATATTAGCAAAGATTTATTAGATCTATACAAAGAATCCTCGTATTTAGCAGTTGATACAGAAGCAATGGGATTAATACACGGAAGAGATAGATTATGTTTAGTACAAATATGTAATGAATTAAACCTAACTTCTTGTATAAAAATAGGAATTAATACGACCAATTCACCTCACCTTAAAAGTCTATTTGAAAACAAAAAAATAACCAAAATTTTTCATTATGCAAGATTTGATATTGCTGCACTGAAGTGCAACCTTGGAATACATTCACAAAATATATTTTGTACAAAAATCGCTAGTAAATTAGCCAGAACATACACGAATAAACATGGTTTAAAAGATTTAATAAATGAATTATTAAGTGTGGATCTAGATAAAAGTTCACAAAGTAGTGATTGGGGTAGCACTGAGGATTTATCAAGTGATCAAATAGAATATGCCGCAAATGACGTGAGATATTTGATTGAGGCAATGC
>MDTG01238586.1_pt1 | contig 13159 bp, 7 predicted proteins | sample 811421 | NCBI WGS metagenome assembly MDTG01 (sample SAMN05326645, study PRJNA326480) | marine metagenome | isolation source: seawater | place: Pacific Ocean: South East | collected 2011
AATCCTCATAATACTATCTAATATTTTATTTCTTTTTTTCTTACACGTACATAGAATTATGTATTGAGGACTTTATTCTACTCTTTTCAGATCTCGTCTTGACATTTTCACTTTGCGTAAAATTATTAAATCCGGATTTTATATCTTCTTCAGTTATTATAGTTTTATGTTCGCTCGGTAAACAGAACACACGTTTGCTATGTGCGATTTTTACCTTCGACAACAATGTTTCCATATCTCTTCCAAAGAACCTGAAACAATCTAAGTTGTCCTGAAACCACTTATTGTCTACAGCAAAACCTAAGCTCCATCCTGCTATTTTAACTTTATTGTTAAATATATTACGTAGCTCGTCTGCACTATAATCTCCTATTGTGTACTGCCACGGGAACCTAGATTCTAAACCGTCATTCACTTTGAAAAAGCAATCCTGTATTTCTTCCTTATATCCTGCAATAATGCACATAAATTCGCCTTTGTGAGCACTTAGTGACTCGCATAATGTGTCAATACATTCCTTAGAGAAGGAGTCCCTTTTCTCGGCGTTTCCTAAAGAATAGGCTTCGTCAATAAAAAGAACACCACCTATACACTCCTTTATGATATCTTTTGTTTTCATCGCTGTTTGCCCAAGGTACCCAGCTATCAAATCATCCCTAGTTACCTTCTTGAAAACCTTATTTTTCAATACACCTATCTTACTGAAAATGTTCCCTATAATTTTTGCTATTTCAGTTTTTCCTGTTCCTGGTGGTCCGTATATTACTGTATGCATGAAATCATTAGACGACTCTGTAGGAGATATCATGTGAAGTCCTTGAAGGTAATACACAATCTGGTCGACTAAATTTAATTTGATATTTTCCAAACCAATCATCGCATCCATTTGTTCTAAGGGTTCCTTTATGTCATGCAAAGCTTCCATGTTTATATTGTACTGAGTTTCCGCATCGAGAGGGTACAAATGACACAAAGTTAATAAATCTCGTATAGTACATATCTCTTTTTCGATATTTACGTATTTCTTTTTCTTTTCCACCATAATTTTATTATTATTGGTAGTGTCACCTATTCCATGGCTGCTGCTTCTGTTGTTAGGAAATATGCTCTCTTTAGACTTTTGTGTACATGTGCTATCATCTATGTTATGTTTAAACGAATTCGATAGCTTTATCATTCTTTTCTTTTTGAAGACTTGACTTTCATGATTCCTAGTTGATTTGGATTTGAACGATGTGCACCCAGAATAGTAAGGAGAGGAGAAACACTCTGTATAATTTTTGCTAGAATTCTCCAACACTCTTAAAAGATCTTCTACTTTGTTGTGATTACCACTATTGGTAATTTTTTCTTTGCAAGGATTCATTATAACGTATATCGAAAGTAGGAAGTTCAAGAATTGAACGTAGATGATCCTTTTTATTATTATTATAAGCATTTCATTTTATATGATTATAATCTACGAAGTATACAATTAATTCTTTGATATTATTGAAATTATAGAAATATAGTATCCCTATATCATCATTAAAGGAGTAATGTAAAATTGATTAATTCAAAGGGCTTATAACACATTTAAGTATGTTATATTATATTACATCTAATACTACTCAGAGTAAATAAAATCTATTCTGTATCTGATTGCTTCTGAATCTTGTACTCTTGAGATTGAAAGAAAGTAAGAGAATAGAGGTTGTTTAATTATGTCTCCTAGTCAAAGTAAATCGGGGAAGGATAAAAGAAAGAAAGATGCTATTTGTTCAGCTACAGCCGAATCAGAGCATCCCACGTTTCCTTCCTTCCCTCCGACATTCCCTAAAATAGAAGAAATAAATATGATTGAGAAGAAAATAGAAAGTGACAATAATAAAGTAGAAAACATTAGTGATAAGGATGTAACCAATAATTACACGTGGGACATACTAGGATCCTACTTTAAAGATCAGCATTTAAGGCAACTAGTACGTCATCAAATTGAGTCATACAACAACTTTATAAACTATCAAATACAGAAAACTATAAATATGTTCAATCCCGTGAAAATCGTGAGTGATCAGGATTACGTAAAAGAACTAGATTTATATAATATGGAGATTCTAGTTAACTTTGAGAACTTTCAATTGCAACGTCCTCAAATACATGAAAATAACGGTGCTTCTAAACTTATGTTTCCTCAGGAAGCTAGGCTCAGAAATTACACTTATGCTTCAATGATGACTGTAGATATGAACATACAGTACTGTGTTAGGAGTGGTAAGGAACTAGAACAAGTACAAACACATTTTAACAAAATACCGAATATTCATATCGGGAAGTTGCCCATAATGTTGAAGTCCTCTATCTGCGTACTGAATCAATATCAGCATATTAACCACGAAGCAAGTGGGGAGTGTCAATTCGATGCAGGTGGTTATTTCATTATCAATGGAAGTGAGAAAACAGTTCTGGGACAAGAACGAGCAGCAGAGAACAGAATCTATTGTTTCGATGTTTCTAAAAACAATACGAAATGGTCTTGGTTAGCAGAAATAAAGTCGGTACCAGATTTCAAATGTATCAGCCCGAAACAAATAAACATTATGATAACAAGCAAAAATAGTGGGTTCGGACACTCCCTGTATATTCAAATACCAAGGATGAAACAACCTGTCCCTTTGTTTGTTGTATTTCGTGCTCTCGGCATTATCTCTGACAAAGACATATGCAAAATAATTGTTCTGGATATGGAAAACAAAAATTACTCAGATATTCTCAATAGCTTGCAAGGATCTATTGTGGATGCAAATAGAATAGTCAATCAGAATGATGCAATCGAGTTCATGATGAACCACGTTATGTACACACCTTTCGGGATGGACCGAGAATCAGGAATAAAGAAGAAACGTGAATTCACGATGAGCATATTAAATGATGATTTGTTCCCTCATTGCCATAATCAGACACAGAAAATTTACTTTCTAGGTCTGATGACTTCTAAGTTGATACAGTGCAGCTTGAACTTAATTGAAAGTGCAGATAGGGACTCATATATCAACAAAAGAATTGATTTGACAGGTACTCTATTGAACAATTTGTTCCGTAATTACTTCAACAAATTAGTGAAAGATATGCAAAAGCAAATAGTTAGAGAAATAAATAATGGCTCTTGGAAATCCACGAATGACTATATAAACATAATAAACAACACGAATATATACAAAATTATAAAATCCACCACTATAGAGAATGGATTGAAACGAGCTTTATCTACAGGTGATTTTGGAATAAAGAATGTCAATAGTAATAAGGTTGGTGTTGCTCAAGTATTAAATCGGTTAACTTACATATCTAGTTTAAGTCATTTGCGTAGAATAAACACGCCTATCGATAAGAGTGGCAAATTGGTACCTCCCAGGAAATTGCACAATAGCTCCTGGGGGTTTCTTTGTCCTGCCGAAACTCCGGAAGGAGCGAGCGTAGGTGTGGTGAAGAACCTGAGTTATATGACCCACATGACAATTCCTACCTATAGTGCCCCTATATATGAGTACATCAAGGAAGACATAGTACCATTGGAAGATCCTGGACTGGACGACATAGAGAAGAATAATGGAATTAAGGTGCTTATAAATGGTGCGTGGGTAGGAATGGCAATTTCCGCTTATTCCTTATACGAAGAACTGAAAAAGAAGAAACTAAGTGGTATCATAAACATTTACACCTCCATAATATTTGACATAAAGAGCAAGGAAATTCGTGTCTGCACGGACGCTGGAAGATTAACTCGTCCATTGTATATAGTTAAAAACAATAAACTGACGCTTACAGAAGATATTGCAAAACAAGTAAAAAACGAGGAGCTTAGTTGGAATGACTTGCTTACTTGTGCCAAGCTTGACGATACAGTTATAGAATATTTGGATCCTGAGGAGCAAGGCTTCCAAATGCTAGCTATGAACACATCGAGATTGACTGAACAGGAGAGCCTCAAAATAAAGTACCAGTTTACTCATTGTGAAATTCATCCTAGCACTATCTTCGGAATATTAGCTTCTTGTATACCATTTCCGGATAATAATCAAAGTCCTAGAAATACATACCAATCTGCGATGGGAAAGCAAGCAATGGGAATGTACGTTACTAACTACGACACTCGGATGGATAAAACAGCATTCGTTCTCACTTATCCTGCACGTCCTCTAGTGGACACTCGACTTATGGGTATGGTCCAGTTAGATAAAATTCCAGCTGGTTCACCTGTTATCGTGGCGATTATGACGCATACAGGGTACAATCAGGAGGATAGCTTGTTATTTAACCAAGGTGCAGTAGATAGAGGGCTCTTCCAGGCCACAATATATCATACTGAAAAGGATGAAGACAAGAAAATAAATGGTGACGAAGAAATAAGATGTAAACCTGATCCTAACAAAACAAAGGGAATGAAATATGGGAATTATGACAAAATAAATGATAAAGGGGTTATCGATGAGAATACTTTACTTAATAACAATGACGTTATTATAGCTAAGATGGTACCTATAAAAGAGAACCGTAACGATCACACAAAAGTAATAAAGTACGAGGACATGAGCCGTACTTACAGAACCGTAGAAAAATCTTACATTGACAAAAACTACATTGACAGAAATGGTGATGGGTACAAGTTCTGTAAGGTACGAATTCGAGCATTCAGGAAACCTACTATTGGAGATAAATTTAGCAGCCGTCACGGGCAGAAAGGAACCATAGGAAACATTATAGCAGAAGAAGATATGCCCTTTACTGCTGATGGTGTGAAACCTGATATAATCATAAATCCTCATGCTATTCCATCTAGAATGACTATTGGACAGTTGAAGGAAACACTCTTAGGTAAAGTACTAGTGCAATTGGGGCTATTTGGAGATGGTACTGCCTTCGGTAACAAGGAAATGTCAGTAGAAAACATCAGTAAGGAATTAGTAAAGCTCGGTTACGAAAGCTACGGAAATGAGATAATGTATGACGGACATGGGGGACGCCAATTATCCTCAAGTATATTCATCGGTCCGGTTTTCTACCAACGTCTCAAACACATGGTCAATGACAAGCAGCATAGCAGATCTATCGGTCCCATGGTCAATCTTACTCGTCAGCCTGCGGAAGGGAGAAGCCGTGATGGAGGATTAAGATTTGGAGAGATGGAAAGAGATTGTATGTGTTCACATGGAGCGTCTAGATTTACGAAGGGAAGAATATATGATGCGTCGGACAAGTACCAGCTGTACGTGTGCAAGAGATGCGGGTCGATAGCTTCTTACAATAATGCATACAACATTCACCTTTGCAGAATGTGCGATAATAGAGTAGATTTTAGCTACATAGAGATACCTTATTCTTGCAAGCTTCTGTTTCATGAACTTATGACTATGAACATAGCCCCAAGAATTATTACATAATGAATAAGGATATGGAAATATTAATTAACGAAGATGAGCATTTAGTAAGAAAATAAATATAACATAGTATTATATAGTAAAAGTTGTTGCAACGATAATTACAAATATATTCATTAATATGTCGTCCACACCACCATCACCGTCACCATCAAGTAACCCAAGTAGTTTGGGAGGGGGGGCTCCTGGAATATCTCCACCACTGGGATTACTAACAGTTGGAGGAAGCGAAAGAAGTACCAATAGAAAAATATTACGCTCAGCTTGGGGTAATTCTCTTGTCTTTACCAATGGATCCTCTCCATTTTACAGAGCGAATAGTACAGGAAATAAAAGATTCGTTAACGACAGTTCCCTTGTAACTACCTTTAAGAAACATCAAGCCATCAACCGTAATTACAATGATCCTTCCCTGTAATTAAAATGAAATCAATATAACATAGTTATTTATTTTATTGTCGTACTGCCAACCTCATCTTACAGTGATATCGTTTAATATCTGTACTAGTACAAATGTATTAGTAATAAAATAAACGCTGTTGTCATCGCGTAATATATTATTTTATTTGTAGAATATATAAAATAATATTATCAAAATTTCTTCTTCTCATTCATTTATCAATAATCTATAAAATGAACAAGTACTTTGTCGAATTTTTAGGGACCCTCTTCTTTTTGTATGTTATACTTGCTACTGGTAATGCCCTAGCTATCGGAGCTGCATTAACCATCGCTATTTTACTTGGAGGAAACATCTCCGGTGGTAACTACAATCCTGCAGTGTCTATAATGATGGTTGCTGCTGGTAAATTGTCCAAGAAGGACTTGTTGCCATACATTTTGTCTCAGGTTGCTGGAGGACTCTGTGCCCTCGAGTTGTACAAGCGTGTGAAACTTTAAGAACACTCTCGTAAGAACAAAAGAGAAAATATAAAGAAAATAAAAAGAAAATAAAGGTAAAAAAGAAAGAAAAATGAAGAAATCTCGTAACTGATTGCTCCTTTCTTTCGCACCTAGTTAATGTTTTATTAGTGCTATAATTTAGTACTAATAAAAAAAGTATAATATAATTAAGTGGAGTCTTTGTTAATACCTTACTTACTTCGATTCAATACTATATGTTTTCTATTATGAGATATATGAGATATACTTCCTATTTAGTGCAAAGCCTAAAATACTCGGCTACTATTGCTGTGTGACTTGGACGATCTATCTTGCACACGTCATTAGGTCTCATACCAATTGCCTTAGCAACGGCGTCGAATCTTGATATTGTGGGAAATTGATTGTCATCTAAAATATTGTATTTTTCCATAACCTTATTTTTCTCGTCCTTATCTAATATAGTGTGCTTAGGTACGTAAACATGATTCAGTATATTATATTGTAGAGTACCTATATGAAACGCTACAATATAGTAGCCTTTCTCGTAATGTTCATTCAACGTTTTGTTCATGGTTTCAGGAATTTCCGAGGGACTAATGATTACAAGCATATTTGATCCGGTTTCCGCTTCACCTTTATCGAGAATATTTTCATCGTCGTATAGTTCTTCCACTATCTTCCTTATATCCGGTACAGTAGCTGGAGAGAAACTGACATAAGTCTTCTTTCGGTTATTATCCTTGCTATGTAGAAGCATGTTCAATTGATTATTCGCCATCATAGCACAAACTTCGTTTATGCTAAAATTTTCGTAGTCTTTTACATTATATCCCTGATAATCCAGTAGCTGCAAAATGGTGTTCCTTGCATTGTAATTCAACAATACAACTCTGCTACTATCTTTCTCTTGAGGCATTCTCTCTTTCTCACTTAGCTTATATTAAACAAACAATGAAGATGTATATATATATATTATAGTTCTATATCTATTATAATATATATCAATTTTTAATCAAGCTGCTAACCTCATGCTCATGTACTTAGGATGGGAAGAGCAGAGTAGACGGGTAGATACAACCAGGAAATAGATATAAGGAGAAAGAAGAGAACGTATACATAATTTAGTTTATAATTTTATTTGCTTAGTATTACCATCATTATTTGATCCACTTACATTTTTTCTCTCTTCATACATGTCCTCTTGAGAGTCACCGTCACCTTTACTTCTTCTTCTTCCGTAACTTACCATGTCATCCTTATCCTCATCCTGCGTGTCAATTAGTAACTCTATACCGTCAGCTCTTTTATTACGATGTAATTGTTCGCTTAATCTATCCTCCATTTGTATAATTGAATTGACCTTGTTCGAGTTTCTCTCTATCGCGGCGAGCCTCTGCTTCGCTTCTAGTAGGTCAATGTTCAATTGTAACTCCTTCTCTTTTTCTGCTAAACTAGAAGCGTAAGAACTTTGAGGGTTACTTCCCGACTTCAATAATATAACATCAGAGTCTACATTAATTACTCTTGGACCAAGACCATTTAATCCTGTGACGTAAGTTGCTGTTGCACCTTGACCATCCTCTAGTCCAGATGTGCTTGTGCATGTTTGGACTACACCTGTATCGTAGAATGGAATTGATTGATCTTGAGTTCCAGGCATGGCGGCACTTACCTCTATGGTTGTTGGTTCTCCTTCGTCATCTCTTTTTACACCTACATTATCTGTTTCCTCCTCATAAAAGTCCTCAGGTTCTTCCTCCTTTGATGATTCCTCTTCTTCCTCTTCTTCCTCTTCTCCCTTTTCGTTCTCTTCCTCAGCTTCTTCCTCTTCCTCCAGTTCATCTGTTTTATAGTCTTCCTCTTCTTCTTCTAAGGTTCCTTCTCTGATATCATCATCATCATAGTCTTTATCTTCTCCCTTTCTTCCCCCCTTTTGAACCTTCTGTTTTTTCGTGGAGGCTACATTCCTTATTTTCCTAATTTTCTCCATTTCCTCTGGTGAAAAATCTAATTTCCTATTAGAGAAGGATACATTTGTTAACTGGTCTATGTTGTCCTCAGTAATAATTTTCATATGTATATTCATAGTCTGTAATTCTTGCATGAGCAACTTAAAAGCGTATGGTATCCTTATAATGCTAAATGATTTACCATAAACATGTCCTTTCCTGATTCTATCTAAGGAGACACCAAAGTAATTACTTCCATCCACAAATTTGGAATTTTCGCTTGGAGAGTAATTGAACTGTATTGGTCCATCACTCTGAGGACTAATATATATGTTTTCCTTATTATTATATATTGCAATAGCTCCAGAGTTGTTGCATATAGCCATGTAGTAATGATCATCACCTCTATTCAGCATTGACTCTTGCAAAAAGGATGACGCACCGTACCCTATAATACCATCACGCTCCATTTCCCCTATCCTCAATCCACCGTCATTAGCCCTACCTTTCGTAGTTTGACGGGTCAAGTTAGTAGTCCCTCCTTTAGCTCTATAGTTAATCTTGTCTTTTACCATGTGCTTCAACCTCATATAGTATGTGGGACCTATAAAGATATCAGCTCTTAATTGCTTCCCGGACATACCATTATACAATATCTCTGATCCTTTACTATGATATCCGTACCTTGGTAGGATGCTCCCGAAGTCGTCATTTGGAGATTTGTCTTTATTTATAAACGCAGTGCAGTCCCCATAACCTCCTACTTGAAGACAAGCTTTGCCCATAACGCTTTCTATCATCTGACCAATTGTCATCCTCGAAGGTAATGCATGGGGATTAATTATAAGGTCTGGTTTAATTCCATCGGAAGTAAATGGCATGTCCTCTTCGGGAATAATTTGACCTATTGTTCCTTTCTGGCCGCATCTACTACAAAATTTATCTCCTATCGCCGGAACTCTCTCTTCTCTAATGGACACCTTGGCTACTCTGGAACCTATAGACGTATTAGAAATATAAGTTCTGTCTACGTATCCCAGTTGTCCTTTCTTTGGTTTCACAAAACTAATGTGCTTTTTATCCTCCTCTCCTTCTACCCAAGACTCTTTACCTATTAAAGGCATCTTATCGTCTACTTTTGTGTCGACTTCTATTACTCCATGCTTACCTAGCAAAGAATTTCCTCCTGAAGTAAACGTTACATTTGATCTATTGTCTAATGTCATAGTATAGTTAGTAGATGCATATTCGTCATCTTCTCCATCCTCCTCATTATCATCGTTTCCGTCTCCTTCCCCTCTATCATAGCCATCGTCAGCATCTTCCCTTTCGGTGTAATTATCAACAGCTAATGCATCATCGTCTCTAGGATCTTGTTCTTTATTTTCCTCATCTTCATTCTCCTCACTTTGATGAGCTGGAGTGACAGTCTGAGTCTGCTCTGTGCTTTCGTACATAGAGTAATAGGTGGTGCGGAAAAGTCCTCTCTTTATCGCTCCCTCATTAAATAAAATAGAGTCTTCTACATTGTAACCTCCGTATACCATGATGGCTACTATAGCGTTTTCCCCATAAGGGTGCTCTTCATTGTTCATTAGACGCATGTACCTACTTTTTATTAGTGGTACTTGACCATAATTAAGAACCACTCCCATTTTGTCCATTCTTGAGAAATAATTGCTATTATATAGCGAAACAGCTTGCTGGGATTGACTACATGAGAATATATTCCTTGGACCTTGGTTATTCTCTGGGAATACAATTTGGTTTCCCATGTATCCGAATATAAGGGAAGGATGTATTTCGAGGTGGGTGTAATACTTAGAATAGCTTTTATTCTTTTTATCTAGTTGTTCAGAATAATTGGCTACAAGCACAGTCTCTTCCTCTGAAGTGTCTAAGTATGTAATTGGTCCGGGAACAGTAACAGTATCACGTGCTTCCAAGGATTTTAGTCTAGTATCGACGACTTCCCCATCTTGACTTGGGATAGGTAAACTGCTGCTGTTGTTACTGAAACCATATATCAATTCATTCCAGGTGAAGTTGTTGCTTTTAATTTTACCATCAATATTGTTGTTGCCTATCTGGTAGCCCGCTATACTATTAGAAACGGTAAAAACAGGCCTTGTCAACCTTCCTGCGTCAGTGAAAATGATGAATTGGTTCAAGTGAACATTCCAGCTAATGCTAACATAAGTTGAGAAACATCCAGTTAATCTCATCTCACGTAGCTTATCCAAAATTTCCTTCGGATGTCTATCATCTTCACCATTGCCGTTTAAGAATATACCTATCCAAGTACCATTCAGGAATACTTTGGTATTGTTCTTCACAATGTCCGGACGAAGATCCTTCAGTGGGATCATACTGAATACTCCTTTCAATATCTTTTCGACAAATAAGCGATTATTTTCTGGAGTAAACGACTCAGTGATATGTGCACCTATAGATAAATAATTATGCAAACCTATATTGCTACCATCTGGAGTATCTACCGGATCGAGTATACCGTACTGTGAATTCTGTAGGCGGTGAGGTTTGACTATTTTCGTAGAATCATCCAAGGGAGTCACCACCTTACGCAAATGTGCCATAAAACTGTTGAAAGATAATCTCTTGACATCTTGAACTACTCCTTTCTTTTTTGCTCTGGTGTAAATCGTTGCACCCCATCTTCCTTTAAAAGCTTTACGTATCCCAGTGTTCATTGCATTGAACTTAGGAAACAACTTACCTTTTACCTTTTTTTGTAAAATATGCTCCTGTATCTTTACTTCCTTCGATTTCTCCTTTTTTTTCTTATTCGGCCCACTCTTCTTATTCTCTTCAACCTCACGTAGTAAAGTATTAAGGTTCAAATCATTGACAAACTTATCTAATTTGGTATTCAGAGTAGTCGCGAAGACCTTGAAGTATTCAGTGAAAAGACCATATAATAGAGATCCTGATGTCTTTATTCTTCTGAACCTATAGCTGTCTCTATCAGTTACGTTTTGTGAGCCAGTGTAAACAGACAGTAAGTTGTACACTATATATCCTAAGAACATGGCCTTTTCTATATGATTGCTGCTACCTATATTTGGTAAGAAGTAATTGTTAAGACAATCTATAACATTTACTTGATCATTATTTTTCACAAATGCCTTCAAGTATTCCATCGCATCGCATTGAGTAAGAACATACTCGTAACCACTTGCAGGGGCAGAATTATTTCTTATCTCTTTGCATTTGGTACACTTAGCTTGTCCAACGCGTTCTCTGTGTAAATCGCATAATTTCGTTGTGTCCTGAATAGATGGGCGAAAAAGTTCTATCATGTTGCTGTTCGTTTCCATATCGAGCAAACACATTTCGATAATATCCTTGTCTGATACCACACCTAACGCTCTAAACAAAATAAACAAAGGTATGGGCTGATGTAGATTAGGTACGTCGACTACAATGTTGTTGTTCGTGAAATGAGAATCGGGAGCAACCATACGCACCGAGAGTCTTCTAGGAAGCATTGCCGATTCTTCTCCTACTGTTCTTATATCCGCAAGATAGGAATAAATACTTTTGGTGTTATCCTTGTAAACTCGGAGGAGATTGTTGCCGAACTCTTGCTGACTTACTATAGTCTTTTCTTTACCGTTGATTATGAAATAACCACCCTTATCATTTCTGCACTCTCCCAGATTGTACTTCTGAAGTTTTGTCATACCGGAAAGAAAACATTTATTCGACTGTACCATGATAGGTAAGGAACACAGTGGCACAGGCATCTCTACTTTTGTAGCGACTACCTCTTCCTCCTCTTTTTTACCTTTATCTTTCTTGCGTGTTACTTTTATGTCTAATGTGATATTCAAATCTATGTCCATCTCGTAGGTTTTATTCAGAAGCCTAGCTTCGTTCGGGTACAAATTTCTTCTAAGGTTTATGCTGTCATTATTATTGTCATCATTGTTACTATTTTCTGGCATAGAGACAGCGTCCTTAGTAAGAATAGTAGGTCTTTTGATTATAATGCTGTCAACGTCATCATTACCATCGGTCCCAACTGCATCAACATCAGAGGCTCCTTCTTTTTCTGTCTTCTTTACCCTTTTACCTAAAATAACTTTTATTTCCATCTTCATTGATCCTTCTGCCTTATCTTTATCAGAAGATTGAACCGTGAATTCATTGAAAGGACTATTCTGAATGATTTCTTTTATCCCTTTATCAACAAATGAATTATAGGAGTCAATATGGTGTTGCACTAATAGTTGTGGATTATCTGTAAATAATTTCTGTATGACGTTCCATGTTACATCATTAAAACTGTTGTTACAGCTACTTATATCTATACTGACTTTACTAGATTGCGATTGCGACATTTATGATTCTTATATGTATTTATTATGTCTCAAGTAATAATATTATATGACAATCCTTATATAATATTATAACAATATTATGGAATAATTCCGATTATACGTTCTGACTAACTTAATCTTTATCTTTTCAATTTAAAGTAATTTGGACAAAAGGTTCATACCCTTCAATATTATAAGGAGAAGTAACCCAGCGAACCAAGCAATAACTGGGAAGAATACCAAAATGTAGGACAACCTTTCGTAACCATTCTTGCATAAAGAATCAAGAATTATAGAGACAAACAAGATATACACAATTTTCATAATGTAAATAATGATTTTGTGAGTCTCGCTCATTTCACACGAATAATCACCTAAAGACATTTCATTAGGGTTCTTCGCGTTTCCGAGAATCAAGAGAATCAGAGATAAAGCACTGAGACCTAGATATACTTTCGCAGGAGTGCAGAACTTTCCGAACTTCATCATATTCGATATCGACTATATAGTTTACACTTGAATTTTACTTTTTCTTTTATACTCTATGTCAATAAAAGAAAATTAA
>MDTG01280608.1_pt1 | contig 13159 bp, 11 predicted proteins | sample 811421 | NCBI WGS metagenome assembly MDTG01 (sample SAMN05326645, study PRJNA326480) | marine metagenome | isolation source: seawater | place: Pacific Ocean: South East | collected 2011
AGAAGAAATAGCTCTGTCCTACGAGGCGGGGCAACATGTTTTTGGTGAAAATAAAATTCAAGAGATGGCTTTGAAATGGGAAGCTCTGCCCAAGGATATATCATGGCATATGATTGGTCATGTACAAACAAACAAAGTAAAGTACATGTCACGCTTTGTTGATCTAATTCATGGAGTTGACAGTTATAAATTGCTTAAAGAAATCCAAAAGCAAGCCTATAAGAATGACAGAATTATTTCGTGTTTAGTTCAAATTCGTATTGCTGAAGAAGAGACAAAATTTGGGCTTCCACCAGATCAATTGAATACACTTTTGGAAGATTCGAAAATCTTTAAAAACGTCAAAATTGTTGGATTGATGGGTATGGCAACCTTCACAGAGGATAAAGATCAAATCGCTTCTGAATTTAAATTATTAAAGCGTTTATTTGATAAAACAAATGAAAAGTTGCCAGATATGAAAATTCTTTCTATGGGAATGAGTGGTGATTATGAGATTGCTATAGAATGTGGTTCAAACATGGTCCGTATCGGTAGTAAAATTTTCGGAGTTCGAAATTACTAAATATGTACGCCATTCTTGATATTGAGACCACCGGAGGCAAGTATGATGAAGAAGGTATAACAGAAATTGCTATATATAAACATGATGGTGAATCAATAACTGATCAGTTTAGTAGTCTAGTAAATCCTCAAATTAAAATCCAACCTTTTGTACAAAAATTAACAGGTATATCATCAAAAATGCTAAAAAATGCACCGAAATTTTATGAAATAGCCAAACGTATAGTTCAAATTACAGATGGATGTATTATCGTAGCACATAATGCTTCATTTGACTATCGGATTTTACAGACTGAATTTAGAAGATTGGGCTTTCCTTTTGAGCGTAAATCTTTGTGTACTGTGTCACTATCAAAAATTCTTTTACCAGATCAACCTGCCTATAGCTTAGGGAAATTGGTCCGAAATTTAGGTATCCCCTTTTCAGATCAACATCGAGCAATAGGAGACGCTAAAGTGACAGTAAAATTATTTGAACTTCTAATGGAAAAGGACGCTCAAAAAAACATTTTAAAGATGTATGTTAGTTCAGAGCAACCAAACAAAGTTCCTTCTAAGTATTTAGAAATTATTGACAAACTTCCCTCTGAAATGGGAGTCTATTATATCCACAATTTAAAAAACGAAATCATCTATATTGGAAAGAGTAATAATATTAAGAAAAAAATTTTATATCATTTAACAGCTAAATCTAAAAAGTCTGGAGTTATTCAAAAGGAAATTTGCTCAGTAACTTATGCGCTCGTTGGTGATGAACTGATAACATTCCTCAAAGAACAAAATGAAATTAAGGCAAATTCACCAAAACTAAATAAAGCATTGAGATACAGGACTTATCCTTTAGGTATTCGATTAGAAGAAAGAAAAGAGTATCCGAAACTAATTATTGAACAAGTTATTGAACAGACAAGTTATCTAAGTGTCTTTAAAAATGTTAAAAATGCTAAAAAAGCTCTTTTTAATTGGGCTAATACTTTTGGACTGTGCCTAAAAAAAACTAGTATCGCAAGAAATATATCGGGTCCTTGCTCTAATTATGGTATAGATAAATGTGAGAGTGTTTGTATTAGCAAGGAATCGGCATTTCTTTACAGGGGTAGAATTCATAATCTATTGAAAAGTCTTCAATATCCATTTTCAAATTTCATTATTGTTTCAAGAGGTAGAAAATCAGGTGAGTCTTCTTTTGTATTTATTGAAAATGATATTTTTAAAGGATATGGATATTTTGATCTTAATCATCAAATTAAAAATAATGAGCAAATAAAATCCCGCCTTGTTAATATGGAAGATAATTTAGATACCCAAAAAATAATACGTAGCTTCTTAGATACTAAAAAATATAATAAGTTGATTAATTTGGATGCCATCTAAAGACACTAATCTTAACCCATAGCTATGAAAAAATGGAAACATAGACTTCATGAGATCATCTTCGAAGCCGACACACCGGCTGGAAAACTTTTTGATGTGCTACTACTTATTACCATTTTACTTAGTGTACTTTTTGTTGCATTCGAAAGCGTTAACTCAATTGATGAAATCTATCACAATTATCTTAATTGGGCGGAATGGATTATAACTATTCTATTTTCTGTTGAATACATTTTGAGAATTATTAGTGTAAGAAAACCATTAAAGTATATTTTTAGCTTTTATGGAATTATAGACCTATTGTCTATCCTACCAATGTACCTCTCATTTATTATTACTGGAACCAATAGCCTTTTATCTCTAAAAACATTGAGGCTTTTAAGAGTATTTAGAATTTTAAAATTATCGAGATATATTAATGAATCTAATATTTTATTTAAGGCTCTTAATGCAAGTAAAATAAAAATTTTAGTTTTTATTTTTTCTATTTTGATTTTATGTATCATTTTTGGCACCCTAATGTATTTAATTGAGGATGAGTCAAGTGGATTCACTAGTATTCCAAGAAGTATTTACTGGTGTATAGTTACATTAACCACAGTTGGTTATGGTGACATAGCGCCACAAAGTCCGTTAGGTCAATTTCTTGCATCCATGATAATGATCATGGGCTATGGCATTATAGCTGTTCCTACTGGCATTGTGACTTCAGAAATGTCTAAGCAAAAGCCATTTGATACCAATACCCAAGTCTGCCCAAATTGTCTAAATTCATCCCATAAAGAAGGTGCAATATTTTGCCACTATTGTGGAAAAACCTTAAATAATGTCAACTAAAACATTAATCTACATTGCCGGTCCAACAGGAGTAGGGAAAACAAAAACTAGTATTGCTTTAGCTAAAGCATTTAATACTGAAATTATTTCTTGCGACTCAAGACAGTTTTATAAAGAAATGAAAATTGGTTCTGCCATTCCTTCAAATGAAGAGTTGTCAGCAGTTAAACATCACTTTATCCAATCTAAATCGATAATAGATAGCTACACAGCTGCAGATTTTGAAAAGGAAGCCATTGAAACTATTGAGAATATTTTTAAAGAAAAAAATATTATAATTATGGTTGGTGGATCTGGAATGTATGCAGATGCTGTTATGTTTGGAATGGATAAATTCCCTGAAATTTCCCAAGATATAAGAGATCAACTCTTAGTATTCTACGAAACTCATGGCTTAAAAGGACTTCATGAATTACTTCGAGAAAAAGATCCCAAATATTACACCCAAGTTGATATCAATAATCCCGCTCGGCTTCTTAGATCATTAGAGGTAAGCATAGCTTCAAATAAGCCTTATTCTTCATTCTTAGGACAAGAACGCGAACCCAGAAGTTTCATTTCTAAAATGATAATTCTTCATTGTCCAAGAATAAGCTTATACGAGAAAATAAATAATCGTGTTGATCAAATGATTGAATCTGGTTTAGAAAATGAAGCTCGTTCATTAATTCCTTTCAAAAAAAATTCTGCACTACGAACTATAGGTTATAAAGAACTTTTTTCATATTTTAATAAAGATTGTACTTTAGATGAAGCTGTGAAAGAAATCAAAAAAAATACACGCAGGTTTGCAAAAAGGCAAATTACTTGGTTCAAAAAATATGATAATGCTCTATGTTTTCCAGCAAATACCCCTATCAATGAAATTTATGAGCTGTTAAAAAGTAAATAAGACTAAGTTTTTTGATTAAAATAACCAAATACATTAGACTTGATTCTGTTTTCAATATCACTCAAATCAGCTTTAATGAATTTCTTACCCGTGATTTTTTCGTACAATTCGATATACCTTTCTGAAATGGATTGAATGCGTTCCTCTTTCATTTCAGGAAGTTGCTGTCCATCCAGTCCCTGAAAACCTTCACTTATTAGCCATTGTCGAACAAATTCTTTAGATAGTTGCTTTTGAGGCAATCCTTCTTCTTGTCGTTTAGAATAACCGTCTTCATAAAAAAATCGAGACGAATCAGGAGTATGGATTTCATCAATTAAAATAATTTTACCATCAGCTGTTCTTCCAAACTCATATTTAGTATCTACCAAGATCAAACCTTGTTTTTTGGCAATTTCTGTTCCACGTTGAAAAAGTTCTCGTGTGAATTTTTCCAATTGTACATAATCCGATTCCCTTACAATTCCCTGTTTTATAATTTCTTCTCTGGAAATATCTTCATCATGGCCCTCTTTGGCCTTGGTTGCAGGAGTGATGATTGGTGTTTCAAACCGATCATTTTCTTTCATTCCATCAGGCATACTTACTCCACAGAGCGTCCGTCCACCTAACTTATAAATTCTAGACGCATGGCCTGATAGATAACCTCTAATGACCATTTCAACCTTAAAAGGGATACATGATTTTCCTAGTGCTATATTTGGATCTGGTATCGCTTCCAGCCAATTAGGAACAATATCGGAAGTGGCTTCCATCATTTGAGCTGCAATTTGATTTAAAATTTGCCCTTTATAGGGGATCCCTTTTGGAAGTACTACATCAAAAGCCGATAAGCGATCCGTTGACACCATAAGTAGTAGATTATTTTTTAATAGGTAAACCTCCCGAACTTTTCCAATGTATTTAGATTGTAAATCTTTCAAATGGAGGTCAGTTTGCATAATTGTTTTATTCATCATCAGCTATCGTGTTCTATAGTTTTATAAGCATCTATAATTTTCTTGACCAATGGATGTCGAATTACATCTTTATCATCGAGATAAATTATTTCTATTTCTGCAGTATTTTTTAGAATCAAAAGTGATTCTTTTAAACCTGAAATCATTCGCCTAGGTAAATCAATTTGACCTGGGTCACCAGTCAAAAGAAACTTTGCATTTTTTCCCATACGCGTTAAAAACATTTTCATTTGTGCGTGGGTAGTATTTTGTGCTTCATCTAATATTACAAAAGCATTATCCAATGTACGACCCCTCATAAAAGCTAAAGGCGCAATTTGAATCGTTCCCTTTTCAATATAACTCTGAAGTTTTGCAACTGGAATCATATCACGAAGGGCATCATACAATGGTTGCATGTAAGGATCTAACTTTTCATTTAAATCTCCTGGTAAAAATCCCAAGTTTTCACCTGCTTCAACTGCTGGACGAGTCAAAATTATTTGCTTTACCTGTTTTTGTTTTAAAGCTTTAACCGCCAAAGCAACCCCTGTATATGTCTTACCTGTTCCTGCTGGACCTACAGCAAAAACCATGTCATTTTTGTTCATTGACTCTACAAGTCGTTTTTGATTAAAAGTTTTAGCTTTTATTATTTTCCCCCCTACACCATGAAGAATTTGACTTTCTGTACCTCCGTTAAGCTCTTGATTATTCTCATTACCATCAAGAACTATACGTTCAATTATTTCATCATTTAGAATATTGAATTTTCCAAAATGAGCGATGAGAATATCAACCCTTTTACTAAATTCTTTAAGTATTGTTTTTTCCCCATATGCCTTCAGAGTATTCCCGCGTGCAACAATTTTAATTTTTGGAAAATAAGTCCGTAGTTTTTCGATGTTTGTGTTTTGATCACCAAAAAACTCTTGGGGATTAACTTCTGAAAGGTCGATTTTTATATCATTCAAAGGATACTCTGTTAAAATGAATTATTTTTACTAATTGTAAGATGTGTTGAATATAAAAATAGAATATTTTTACTTAAATCATTAGACAAAAAGAATTTTATGGTCCTTGTAACATTAACTACAGATTTTGGATATAAGGATTATTCTATTTCCGTAATTAAAGCAGCGTTATTTCAACAAATTCCTAATGTGAATACAATTGATATTTCTCATGAAATAAGTCCATATAACCACTCAGAAACTGCATACATACTCAAAAATGCGTATAAAGTATTCCCAAAAGGAAGTATTCATATTGTAGGTGTTGAGTCAGAATACAATCCGGAAAATATTCATATCGTTATGCAACTTGAGGGACACTTTTTTATTGGCGCTGACAACGGAATTTTTTCATTGATAAAAGAGGATAAAAAAGCTGAAAAAATAGTAGCAATCAATATAAATCGTAAAGAAAGCAGTTCATTTCCAGTCCTTGATGTATTCGTTCAAGTTGCTGCTCATATTGCAAGAAAGGGTACATTAGAGGTTATTGGTAGTTCCGTAAAGAAGATCAAAGAGCTAACTAATATAAAACCTGTTATCAGTCAAAATGGTAATCAAATTAAGGGTAGTGTTATTTATATTGATAATTACGGGAATGTGATCACAAATATCACACAAAAACTCTTTAAAGAAGTTGGGAAATCCAGAGCATTTACAATAAATGCGCGAACTGTAAAGTTTAAGGAAATACATAATAGTTACAGTCAATCAATTGACTTTACTCTACCCAAAGAAAATCGTGAAGAAGATGGTAAAAAACTGGCTTTATTTAATGCCTCAGGTCATTTAGAACTTGCTATATACAAAAGCAATCCAGATACAGTAGGAAGTGCAAGTTCACTTTTTGGACTTGAGTATAGGGATTTAATTAGTATCCAATTTGATTAGTATGTGGAGCATCGCTAAAAGAGAATTACGTTTGTACTTTGGACAACTAACAGGATTTTTACTTGTCGCTGGTTATCTCCTAATAACAGGTCTAATCCTCTGGCTTTTTGATACTCCATATAACTTGCTCAATACAGAATTAGCTAGTTATTCCTCATTCTTTGAATTTACACCCATTTTATTTCTCTTTTTAATTCCTGCCTTAAGTATGCGAAGTTTTTCTGAAGAGTTTACTCAAGGGACATTTGAATTGTTAATTACAAAACCTCTAAGCCCAACCCAAATATTTGGTGGGAAACTTATTGGTGTAATGTTGGTTTTGTCTATGATTTTAATACCTACCATACTCCATGCATTTGCTTTAGATAACTTACTTCAATTGGATTCAAAATTAGATTGGGGCATTATTCTGAGCTCCTATTTTGCCTTGTTCTTTTTAGGAAATTTATTTGTGATTACAAGCATATGTTCTTCTCTTCTGTTCCAAAGTCAAGTAGCTTCATTTATAGTTTCTGTTTTAGGATGTTTTATTCATTTTTACTTCTGGTCTTTTTTAGCAGATTTAAGTCAAAATTTATACCTGTATCAGTGGATCAATAATCTAAGTGCTCAAATGCATTATATTGGACTAAGTCGTGGTTTAATTACCCTTGAAGGTATTCTTTATTTTATTGGCGTTTCTATTTCTTTTTTCCTAATAGGCACTCAACTCATTTTAAAAAAGAAGAGCTAAATGCTAACCTATAAAAAACCCATTTTTATATTGTCGCTAACGTTATTATTTATTGGAATATTTCAGCAAATTACGTTTCAAAAAGATCTAACAGCTGACAAGCGATACAGTTTGTCGGAAACAAGCATCTTACAATTAAAAGCATTAGATGAACCCGTTCGTATTGATATTTTCCTTAATGGTAAATTGCCTGGTTTATATAGAGACTTCTGGAGAGAATTAAATATTATTCTCAATCAAATGCAATTTTACTCCGATAAATTAATAATTCAATTCAACAATCCATTAGAAATTGATTCTAATGAAAGGGCTATTGCAGAAATGGAAGGTTATGGAATGAAGCCTGAAATAGTAATTGAAAAAAAAGATGGTCAACGAAGTGAAAGTATTGTATTTCCTTGGATGATAGTCAACTCTGGGAATGTTTCAGAGCGTGTTTTTTTATTAGATAAACAATTTGGAGATACCGAACGTAATAAAATTACTCGTTCAATTCAACAGATTGAATATTTAATTTTAGATGGTATACGTAGAGTCACATTAAAAGAAAAATCAAATTTAGCTGTATTAACTTCACATCAAACATCTAAAAATATAAAATTGGCAGATTTGCTTCAGTCACTTAAGCCCTATTATAACTTGGCCTCTTTTAATCTAAAAAACCATGAGAATGCCCCCCTTCAAAGCTTGAATAACCTTAAAAGATTTGATGCTCTGATAATAAGTAATCCAAATGAACCATTTAGTAAAAAAGAAAAATATATTTTAGACCAATATGAATTATATGGAGGTGGAATTCTTTGGATGATTAATGGAATAGCAATAAGCCGTGACAGTTTGTTCAATAATTCGGGTAAAGCCTATGGATTCCCCTTGGAATTAAATTTAGACGATTATTTTTTTGTTCGAGGTATACGACTAAATAAAATCCTGGTTAAAGATCTTTATAGTGCGCCTTTAGTTTTGGCTACAGGAAATCAAAACAATACCCAATACATTCCATACCCTTGGCCTTATTTTCCCTTACATATACCTGAATCAAATTTGATTGGGCAAAGCGTGGGTCCAGTTCTAACACAATTTGCAAGTTCGCTGGATTCATTAGAGAATAGTTTGAATAAAACAGTCTTATTAAAAACCTCAGCATTTACTAAAACAGCAGGGGTTCCTGTATTACTTTTATTAGAAGAGGCTACCAAAAAAATTCAGCCAAGTAAATATAATGAGCCCTCAAAAATCCTTGGAATTTTGGCAGAAGGAACTGGTAAATCACTTTTTTTAAATAGAGTTAAACCTTTTGTTTATAATAAACATCAAGATAAAGGAGGTTACAAAAGCATTATTTTTGGAGATGGAAGTATTGGGGAGAATCAGATAGAAAGGGGTGCTCCTCTTAATTTAGGCTATGATAAATGGACAAGTAATTACTATGCAAATAAACAGCTTCTAATAAATTCTATTCATTATTTAACTGGAAATCAAGAAGGACTAATGATACGACAAAAAAAATGGAATTTTGCCTACCTAGATCCACAAAAAATTAATTCCAAAGGCATCTTTTGGAAAATGATCATAATATTAAGTCCAATATTAATTTCGTTACTTTTTGGATTGTTTATTCAAAAAGGAAGAAGTAAACATATGATGAATTAAATGTTGATAAGTTTGTTTTAGGAATCAAAGCATTTCAAATATATTTGAGATAATGTTTAATGCCTAAAAATTCACATATTTAACAATAAATAAATATTTTGTTTCAAAAAATTTAATTAATACCTCATTATAAATGAAATTTATCGTTTCAAGTGCAGCACTTCTTAAAGAACTTCAAATGCTGGGAGGAGTAATAAATAGCACGAATACCCTGCCAATTTTAGATAACTTCTTGTTTGAAACTAACGGAAGTAATTTAACCCTTTCAGCATCGGATTTGGAAACAACCTTTTTAACTCGATTGACTGTAGAATCAGAAAGTAATAGTTCATTAGCATTGCCTGCACGTTTGTTGTTGGATACGCTTAAAACATTTCCAGAACAACCCTTGACGTTTATCAAAACTCAAAAAAATACAGTTGAAATCATTGCCAATAATGGTAAATATGCTGTTGCTTATGTTCCTGGTGAAGAGTTTCCAAAACTAGCTCAATTATCAGATTCAAAAACTACAACTGTTCAGTCTAACCTTATGTACAATGCAATTAATAATACATTGTTTGCGAGCGGGAATGACGATTTAAGACCTGTGATGAGTGGTGTATTCTTTCAGTTTTCAAATACTGGTTTGACATTTGTAGCTACTGACGCCCATAAACTTGTGAAATACACAAGGAGAGATTCTATATCTGATATTGTTTCAGAATTTATTATGCCCAAAAAACCTTTACAACTTCTCAAAGGTATTTTGCAAGATGTTACAGGTGAAATTACTATTCAATACAACGAAACAAATGCGCAATTTGCTTTTGGAGATTCAATTCTTACTTGTAGATTAATTGATGGAAAATATCCGAATTATGAGGCAGTTATTCCAAAAGAAAATCCAAACCAAATGCAAGTAAATCGTGTCAATTTCTTAAATTCTGTCCGTCGTGTAAGCATTTTCGCAAATAAAACAACACATCAAATACGTTTAAAAATTGCTGGAACAGCACTTCAAATATCTGCCGAAGACTTCGACTATAGTAATAGTGCTGAGGAACGCATAGATTGTGAATACCAAGGAGACGACATCCAAATTGGATTCAATTCAAGGTTTCTAATAGAAATGCTTAATAATATGGAGTGTGATCAGGTAAAATTATCTATGTCACTTCCGAATAGAGCAGGAATTCTAACACCAATGGATAATACAACGGAAGGTGAAGATGTAACTTTACTTGTAATGCCTGTAATGCTCAATGATTGAGTCAAAATATCAGTTAAACTACTAGACTACCTTCACTGATTCTGAAAGTCTTTTGTAAGTTCCGTTCTCAAGTTTTTCACGAATTCCAGCAAATGCCTTCAAAGTGATCTGAACATCTTCTAATGTATGAGAAGCTGTTGGAATCAAACGCAGTAAAATTAATCCTTTTGGTATCACTGGGTAAACAACAATAGAACAAAATATTCCATAGTTTTCACGTAAATCTTTTACTAGAGCCATTGCCTCTGGTATACTTCCTTTTAAGTAAACTGGAGTTACACAACTTTGAGTAGTTCCTATATCAAATCCTTTCTCTTTAAGACCATTTTGTAAGGCGTTTACATTTTCCCAAAGTTTAGCTTTAAATTCTGGTCGTGTACGTAATATATCCAAACGTTTTAAAGCACCTTTTACTAACTGCATCTGAAGAGACTTAGCAAACATTTGTGAACGCATGTTGTATTTCAAATAATCAATAATCTGTGTATCCGCTGCTACAAAAGCACCTGTAGAGGCCATTGATTTCGCAAAAGTTGCAAAATAAACATCAATCTGGTCCTGAATTCCTTGTTCATCACCTGCACCTTTTCCATCTTTTCCTAAGGTACCAAAACCGTGTGCATCATCAACTAAAAAACGGAAGTTATATCTTTTCTTCAGGGCTACTATTTCTTTCAATTTACCTTGCTCACCACGCATTCCAAAAACTCCCTCTGAAATGACAAGTATACCTCCACCTGTTTGATCAGCAACCTTGGTAGCACGTTGCAAATTCTTTTCAAGACTTTCTACATCATTATGTTTATAAGTGAAGCGTTTCCCTAAATGTAAGCGAACTCCATCAATAATACAGGCATGTGCATCTACATCATAGACAATAACATCGTCTTTACCCACGAGTGTATCAACGGTTGATAAAATACCTTGATACCCAAAATTCAAAAGATATGCAGACTCCTTTTCAACAAAAGAAGCAAGTTCGTTTTCCAATTGTTCATGAAGTTCAGTATGACCCGACATCATTCTTGCTCCCATAGGATATGCTGATCCAAATTCAGCTGCTGCATCTGCATCAACTTTTCTTATTTCAGGTAAATTAGCAAGGCCTAAGTAGTCATTTACACTCCATGTAATGACTTCTTTACCCATAAATTTCATTCGGTTAGAGATCGGTCCTTCCAGTTTAGGAAAAACAAAATAACCTTCCGCCTGAGAGGCCCACTTTCCTAAAGGACCTTTGTTCTCATGTATTCTCTCAAATAAATCTCTCATTTTTTTGAAGATTGATCATTTATATATTCAATATTTTTGTGTGATTGATTCTCTGCATCAAAAAAGCCTTGCTCTGCCATCCATTTTTCACTATAAATCTTACTCATATATCGAGAACCATGATCTGGAAAAATGACGACAACATGACTGGTTTTTTTGAAATAATTTTGTTTGGCCAACTGATGTACAGCCTGCATAGCAGCTCCGGAAGTGTAACCTACGAACATTCCTTCAGATCTAGTAATACTCCTTGCAGTATGTGCGCTATCTTCATCTGTAACTTTCTCAAACCTATCGATTAAATCAAAATATGTAGAAGTAGGAATTAAATTTTTCCCAAGACCCTCAATTCTATATGGATATATTTCATTTGGATCTAACTCATTTGTTTCGTGGTATTTCTTTAACACTGATCCATACGCATCTACACCGACAATTTTAATTCTAGGGTTTTGTTTTTTTAAAAACTTTGCACATCCTGAAATAGTTCCACCAGTACCGCTACTTGCAACAAGATGGGAGATTTTACCTTCAGTTTGCTTCCAAATCTCGGGTCCAGTAAAACGGTAATGTGCATCTACATTTAGCTCGTTGAAATATTGATTAATGTATACTGAATCATTTATTTCTGAATGCAATCTTTTTGCAACTTCATAATATGACCTTGGATCATCAGTAGAAACATTTGCAGGACAGACATGAACCTGTGCTCCCATAGCACTTAGCATATTGATTTTATCAATCGATGATTTTGAACTTACAGCCAGTATACAATTATATCCTTTAATCATTGAGACCATTGCCAGACTAAATCCAGTATTTCCAGAAGTAGTTTCTATTATGGTATCTCCAGGTTTTAAAACACCACGACGCTCTGCTTCCTCTATAATGTGAATAGCTATTCTATCCTTGTTCGAATGCCCAGGATTAAACGCTTCAAATTTTGCGAAAAATTTACCATCATAACCTGCAACACAATTTTTTAATTTAATGAGAGGTGTATTACCTATCAATTCAAGAATGTTTTGATAGGTATTAAACGAATGGTTCATACTTTATTTCTAATAAGATAGTGCAAATTTAATAAAAAAAATTAGTCTAACTTTCCTTCCAATTGTAAGATAAAAGTGTACTGTTTGGCAGTATCCTTTAATGCGTCAAATCGACCTGATGCTCCACTATGTCCAGCTTCCATATTAGTATTTAAAAGTAAAACATTTTTATCAGTCTTTAGATCACGAAGCTTTGCGACCCATTTAGCTGGTTCCCAATACTGAACCTGTGAGTCATGATATCCTGCAGTAACCAACATATTAGGATATTCTTGAGATTTTATATTATCGTAAGGTGAATAGGAAATCATATAATCATAATAGTCTTTATCATTCGGATTTCCCCATTCATCAAATTCTCCAGTAGTTAAGGGTATCGTTTCATCTAGCATGGTCGTCATGACATCTACAAAAGGAACACGAGCAACTACACTACGATAAAGTTCCGGCGCCTGATTAACAACCACACCCATTATAAGTCCACCAGCAGACCCGCCTATCGCATGGAGATGCTCAGTACTTGTCATTTTTGAGTTAATTAAAAAGCGAGATACATCTATAAAGTCGTAAAAAGTATTCTTCTTTTTTAATAGCTTACCATTTTCATACCATTGTCTGCCTAGATATTCCCCGCCTCTAACATGTGCAATTGCGACAATAAAGCCGCGATCTAGCAAACTTAATCGGC
>MDTG01288878.1_pt1 | contig 13159 bp, 20 predicted proteins | sample 811421 | NCBI WGS metagenome assembly MDTG01 (sample SAMN05326645, study PRJNA326480) | marine metagenome | isolation source: seawater | place: Pacific Ocean: South East | collected 2011
CGCCGCCGCGCCGAAACCGAGGTGATGGTCCCTGCCGGAACCAGGGTCGCGTTCACCGGCGGCAAGGACTGCAATGACACCGATGCGATCTTCGCCGCGCTCGATCGTGTCCACGCCAAGCATCCCGATATGGTGCTGCTACACGGCGGCGCACCGTCGGGTGCCGAGCGCATCGCCGCCTGCTGGGCCGACAATCGCAAGGTCTGCCAAGTTGCTTTCAAGCCCGACTGGAACCGCCACGGCAAGGCCGCGCCGTTCCGGCGCAACGATGCCCTCCTCGAGATCCTGCCGATCGGGGTCGTGGTGTTCCCCGGCACCGGTATCCAGGACAACCTTGCCGACAAGGCTCGGAAGCTCGGCATCCCGCTGTTCGATTTTCGAAAGGGCGGCGCGTGAGCGCCGCTTTGTTGCCAAACCGCGGTATTGTCACGCGCTTTCGGGTAGCCAATGACATCGGACCGAGAAAATCAGTCGAAAAGGCGGTGACGAGCGTTCGGCCCCTCTTCATTTTCAATCATCTTGGCAAAATCGCGGCCGGTGAGCCGCCGCATTGTCGACGACGCGATGAACTGACTCGCTAGCGCCAGGTCAATCATCTGTAATCTATTAAGTTCGGCTCGCTTGTAGCGCGACCCGACATATGGAGGGAGTCTGTGAACCAACCGTTCGATCAGCGGATCATCACGATGCGGCTTCAGCGATGCCAAAAGTTTCGCGCTCTCAGCGTTGTTGTGACCAATGGCTCTCAGCTCTTTCTCGGTCACTTCGAGATATGTGAGCGCCGCCTTGAGCGACAATTCGACGGTCATGCAGATCGACTGGGTAAGGGCCGCGAGATCGAAACCACCGATTATACCGTTGGTCGTCACTTCGAGATGGGACAAAGCCAGGGTCCACATCTCGATCGCATCAGGCGAAGAACGCGCTACTTCATCACGACCGTAGGTTAGATCGAAGATGTCAGCGAATGAGAAGGCTACTTTGAGCGCGATGCCCTGATCCTGGCGGCACCAGCTCGCAAATTCACCATGACTGCTGAAACCCAAGCCTTCGTGAACAGACACGGTGCAGGTTCCGAAAACGACCGGCACGGTGACCATGCGGACCTGATCCACCGAAGCGACGAGCCCGGTTCCCATGCCCGGCCAGGTCTTCTCTGCGCCGGGGAATAGTCGGGCGTAGTCGGCCTGAATTTCCTCGACCTGCGGGTTGCCGCCGGCCCCGATCACATACTCCGGGCCCAATATTTCCATCGCCACGTGATCGGCTCGCGCGTGTTGGGCAACGCCCTTCTTCGCCAGTTCGAGGTCAAGCCGATAGCTGTCTTTGTCGGTCCAGGTAGCCACGCTCATCGCTCTAGCGGGTCGCAGACTTGTTCCAAACCGTTCCGTAGCTCGCGATCTGCTTTCAAGCTGGCGACATACTCGGTTCTGACCTGCCGGCGGCGACCACCCCGCTCTCCCTGGCTTACTCCTAGCCTCTGCGTGGCCTTGTGACGATCAACCCGCGAGGGGTCCGCTAAGCACTGCTTGCGGCCTCCAGCTGCGCCTCCGGTGATCGCGGCCCCGCGACGGCCGCCCGTGCGTCTGTCGAGCGGGGACGATCCCCGCTCCGAAGCAGGAGCAATCCCATGTCGCTTTCCACCGCCCAGAAATACGCTTGGAGCCTCGCCCAGACGCTGATGACCTGCGTCGTTCTCATCCACACACACGATGGTTATGCGGCCATGACCGATGCCGACTATGACGGCGATCCGAGCCTGATCGTCCGTGTCTACAATCCGTTCTAATCCGTTCCAAAAAAGGATGAGAATCTTCGCGTACGACAATTATGCCCTTTCGTTGTCTTCCAATATCATGCCTCCGTTTCGCGACTGAATTCACACAAACCGAAAAATGTCGAGTGAGCCCTTGCAATACCCTGATGGTAAGATTATCTTACCACATGTAAGGACACCGACCATGACTCTCCATGAAGCCAGAGCAGCAATCGTTAAAACGCTTCAAAAAGTTCAGGACGCCAGCGGCTTGCCGTGTCCAGCACTAGCGGGCGGCGACGTGCCGCGGCGGGTTCTAGAGCAATTCGACAGCACGGTGTGGCCGGTCGCTACATCGTGGATAGCTAGGGAGCTTGGAGTGACAATTGACAACGACGTGCATGTTTTCGGAGGGAAGAAAGGTGGGCCTTTGCTCACGATTGACCAGTCCGCCGCGCTGATCTGTCAGCACACGGCGGATCAAGCCTATGCGGAGGCGGCAGAATGACCGGCGAGGCGGAAAGGCGTCAGCTTATCGCACACCGAATCCGCGAGGCACGCGCGCTTGCGGGTTTGAGTCAAGGCCAAGTCGCTAAGATGATGGACATGCATCGCCCGACGGTCAGCGAGATCGAGGCAGGTAATCGGCGCGTGAGCGGCGAGGAGATCACACAACTAGCTGAAATATTCGACGTTAGCGCAGCATATTTGCTCGGCGAGGCTCCGGATAAGTTGGCAGTCAACGATCTCAAATTGCAGCTCGCGGCGCGCGAACTCGCGAAGCTGCCGCCCGATGCGCTTGACGGCTTGCTGCGGGCACTCGCCGCAGTCCGAACCGAAGGCGATGAGGCCAAGAGCTAAGCCATGAACCGCCGGACGCTCATTCTTGAAGGCGCTCAGGCTGCGTCCGATGTACGCGACCAACTCGGATTCGATTTGGTCGCCCCGATTGATCCATATCGCGTTGCCGAGGCGCTGGGTATCCGCGTTCGTTTCCTTCCAGTCAGCATGGAAGGGTTTTACCAGAAAGGCGCGCCACCGCGCATTATGCTCTCAGCGCTTCGTCCGCTGGCTCGCCGCGCATTCACCTGTGCTCATGAAATCGGGCATCATTGGTTCGGACACGGCTCCACGATTGACGAACTGCAGGACGATGATCGGCAAGATTCAGACATTCCCGAAGAAATTCTCGCAAACTCATTTGCCGGTTTCCTGCTCATGCCCTCGATCGGCCTCCGTCGCGCATTCAACAGTCGCGGGTGGAAGCCTGCCAATGCCAATCCATTGCAGATTCTGACGATCGCGAGCGAGTTCGGGGTCGGTTATGGTACGCTGCTCGCACATCTTGCGGTCACGCTCGGTGACATGACTTATGCCAAGCGTGCAGAGCTTGTGAAATGGAGCCCGCAGCGCGTCCGCAAAGCGGTGCTTGGCGAAGAAGAGTCCAACGGACTTGTGATTTTAGACGAGCACCAACGGTCTGCTGGCGCTGATTTGGAACAGGGCTACGCTCTTGCGGTGCCCTCAGGCGCCGAAATCGCCGGCCATGCCCTGGAAGCCCGTCAGGTGATCGAGGGCTTCGATGTCTACACGGCGATCCGGCGCGGCATAACGATAATCAAGACCGATCAATGGCAGGCCGAGGCGCGCGTCGCGCCACCAAGCTTTATCGGTCCCGCGCAATACCGGTTTCTGGAGGATCCTGATGAGTAAGACCGAAATGCCTGAAACAATCGCCGCCACCAATTTGTCGCTTGGCTGGGGGGAAGTGCTCGACCGACTCGCTCGTCCCGGCGTCGCCGCAATTTCGCCGTTGAGCCTGTCGATAACCGGGTTCGGTCAGGATGGTATGGCCAACGAGGTGCCGACGATCCGCACCGCAGTCGACAAGCTGTTGGCAGCCAAGGGGAAGCGCGAGGTCGAGAACGTTGCCTGGACAATTTTCCCCGAACGATACTTGCGACTAGCGGGCGGCGATCGCGAAGAATTCTTCTCAATATTTCGGGAGGCTTTTCCGCGCATCCAAGACTATAATCCTCAAAATAACACGCGCGGATCATACTTCCAGCGCATGGTAGATTTCGAAGGCAGCGGGGCGGGCTTCAACCAGCTAAAATGGATTCTCGACGAGTATGATCGGAATCCCAGCGGGCGGCGATCGAAATGGCAGGTTACGACCTTCGATCCCTATCGCGACATGCTCAAGACCGCACAGCTCGAATTCCCATGCCTTCAGCAGGTGAGCTTCACATTCTCGGGGAAAGACGGCTTAGTGGTGAATGCCTTCTATGCAACACAGCAGATCGTCCACAAAGGATATGGGAACTATCTCGGCCTCGCCCGGCTAGGTGCGTTCATGGCGAAGGAGATGAGGCGCCGCTTAGATCGCCTCAACGTTTTCGTCGGCATCGCCAAGATGGACAAGATTGGCAAGACCGACAGCGATTTTGCTGAACTGCTTGACGTCGTGCGCGCCGAACTGGCTGCGGCACGGGAGCTGGCACAAGCTGCCTGATGGAAAGGCCTGCTCACTCAACGCCGCTGTTCGGCTCCAACCGGTTTGCCGATCTCCGCACTACCGTTGTCTTCGACAGTTACTGGCGCTTCGCCACCGAGCGGCAGGCGATCTTCTTCCGACGACTCGAGGGCAAGCCCGGTCCTTGGACGTCCGACCCAATCCTCGAGGGTCATCGCTTCACCAATGCGTATCGCGCGGCCGACCGGGTCAGCCAGTACTTGATCGGCGAAGTGATCTACGGACCGGATCGCAGCATGGAGCCAGAAGAGCAGCTATTCCGCGTGCTGCTATTTCGCTTATTTAACAAGATCGAGACATGGAAGATGCTCGAAGACCGACTAGGGCGGCTCGACTGGAAGACCTTCGATTATGCGGCTTATGACGAAGTCCTGACCGCGGCGATGCGGCGCAAGAGTAGGCTCTATTCAGCCGCTTACATCATTCCGCCGGTCAAATGGCCCGAAGGTGGCGGCGTAAAGCATCGTGGCCATCTACATCTGTTGCGCACAGCCTTGGCCAGCAAGCTCGTTGAAAACATTACAGTTGCGCCCTCGCTCGGGTACGTCTTCGCTCTACTGAAGCAGCTCCCTTCGCTCGGCGACTTTCTCGCTTTTCAACTCGCAATCGATCTCAACTATACGACACTCATTGACTTTCCCGAGGACAGCTTTGTCGTAGCTGGTCCGGGTGCGCGGGACGGGATCGCTAAATGCTTTGCCAATGCAGCCGACTACTCCGCAGAGGACATCATCGAGTTGATGTATGACAGGCAAGAAATCGAATTTGAACGCTTGGGCCTAGACTTCCAATCGCTTTGGGGGCGTCGTCTCCAGCTGGTGGATTGTCAGAACCTCTTTTGCGAGATCAGCAAGTATGCGCGTCTGGCACATCCCGAGATTGTCGGAGTGTCGGGTCGCACGCGCATCAAGCAGATATTCCGCCCTTCATCATCGCCAATGCGCGTCTTGTTTCCGCCTAAATGGGGGTTAAACGACAGGCTCTCGACATCCCGCCATTCTCCTGAACACTTCGTACAACAAGGCTAAGAATCATGGAATTTGCTGAATATCAGCACCGCGCTTTGGAAACCGATCAGACCGGCCACAACGGCGCGGATGCGGCACAACTGGTGCCGCTCTTGGGGCTCGCTGGCGAGGCTGGCCAACTGCTGTCAGAATACAAGAAGCGGCTGCGTGACGGGCCGTCGCATGTTCGCTTCGTTGACCGTGTTCACGAGGAACTTGGCGACATCCTCTGGTATGTCTCTAACGTCGCGAGCAAATATGGGCTCGACCTCAACGAGATAGCTGCCTCAAATCTCTCGAAGACCCGCGCCCGCTTCGGGGAGGACGGTGGTGTGGAATTGGGCACAAGCGAAGACGAAGGCGAAAGTTTTCCTGATCGCTTTACGCTAGCTTTCGAACAACAGAACGATGGCGATCGAGTGATAGTGCGAACTCTGTTCAACGGCGAGCAGATCGGCGCGGAACTGACCGACAACGCTCATGATGATGACGGTTACCGCTTCCATGACGTGTTTCATGCTGGCTTTGTGGCTGTGCTCGGTTGGTCGCCAGTGCTGCGTAAGTTGCTCGGACGCAAGCGCCGCAGCACTTCGCGCCTAGACGAGGTGGAGGACGGTGGGCGCGCTGCCGTTATCGAGGAAGGAATCGCGGCCCTGATTTTCGATTACGGCCGCAATCACAATTTCCTCGACGGTGCGGGCGGCGTAGACGAAGCGCTGTTGAAGACCGTGCGCGGGATGAGCGCGCATCTCGAAGTGGCCGAGCAGCCGGAGGCGTTGTGGCAAAGCGCGATCATTCAAGGATTTGCCGCGTGGCGAAAGATTGTCGCCGCGCAAGGCGGCATCGTCGAGATAGACCGCTCAGCTAGGTCGCTGAGCTATGTTGAGGGCGAACCAAGCGCCAAGGCTACGGCAGCCGCGCTGTGAGCGCTGTGCGTAAGGCTGAGATGCCAACTGGCGATGCCGCGATCTTCGGCGGCAGCGCGTGCGCCACCAGCCACTTCGACTCGCGGCGGTGACACCCCGTTGGACAAAATCTCCACATCCGTCAGCGCGATGCCATCCTGGAGGCCTCCAATTGTCTTTAAAACGGCCTCTTTGCCCGCGAAGCGACTAGCCAAATGGGCAAGCCGATCTGCATCTGTTCCAACGAACGTCTGTTCAAGCGCCGTGAAGCAGCGCGCGAGTACTTCCGGATCGAAATCACCGTAAAGCACACGAAAACGGTCGATCTCGATCAGGTCGAGGCCGACTGACAGCACGTTCACGATAAGTCCGGTTGACTCAGCGCGCAGCGCTGCGCTTAAGCTCGGGGTCTTGGATACTGCCCAGGGTCCGCCGACGTTCTTCGGCGAGCTTTTTTGCGTCTAGAACTACGACCGTCATGGCGTCACGATGCTTGGCAACGGCGCGCGAAATCGCCTCCTTCACGACCGGGCGATCACCAGTACCAGATTTCTTAAAGGTCGTACTTTTCCATGCCATCAGCGTCTTCCAATTCAGATAATTCTAGCATTATCAGGTTAAAGAACTCTTTGACAGAGTTTTCGATCTCGGTGACCGCCTCCTCTAGACGCGGGTCATTCGCGGGCAGTTTGGCATCGCCACCGATATGAACGACAAATCGGGCCCGATTTTCTCCATCCAATATAGGAATGCACAACTGCCATGCCAGTTTCGGCCAGCGCAGCTTACGTCGCAAGCGGTTGGCTTCGCCCGGCAGGTCAAGCTGGGGCGGAAAAGGCTCAAGCTCGAAACGCGACTCCCTGCCGCTCCAAGAGGCACCAAGTACCGACCCTGCCAGAGGGATGAGCATACCCTCGTCGGCATCGGTTTCATAGCCGGAGGAGAAGCGCAGGCGCAAAGACCGATGATAGTCACGATCGGGCACTGCTATAGCAACTCGCACACGCTGCGAATTCATTTCGAGCGCGGACTCGATGACATCTTCAGCCAGCCCGCGGGTCACTTCGCATGCGTTCCGGTAAAGCTCAGGTCGACGAAAAAGGCGCTTATCGAGCCGCACCGAGGCTGCGGCTTCACCGTCGCGCACTTCTTGACGGGCTTGTTCGAGAGTCATGTCGAATTGGAGCAAGTCGAGGCTACTTTCGAGCACGAGCTGTTCGGCTTGACCGGAGACTCTAAGGTTGAGCTCGCCAGAGCCGAACAAAGCAGTACGGATCGCAGAAGGCAACCAGTTGAATCGGCGCACTAAAGGAGCGTTCGAGGTGTCGGCGATTTCCACCGCAATTGTGAGTACTTGTGGATCGAGTTCGCGTTCCTCGTCGAACGGCCAAGCAGGAAGATTCGAGACGATACCGCCATCCACGAAGACGGACTGGCCGATCCTCCAAGGTGCAAAGATGAGTGGAAGACATATAGACGCTGCCACAGCGTCGGCTACCGCGACCTGCGGAGTACGATTTGGTGAGAAGAGTTGTAGTCGCCGACGGCTGAGATTGGCGCTAACAATCTTTAGCGTCGGTCGTCCCTCCCGGCCGAAATCGCCCATGGTAACTGTGCGGTGAGGCTCGTTCGGGAACATGCGCTGCTGTAGGAGGGTCGCCAGCGCCTCACGAAACCGTTTAACGTCGGTAAGCCCACCAATGAGAAACCGCACCACGAGCACGGTTAGCAAGGCGAGAATGACCAGCGCCACAGCCGTCCATCCAATCGCGCTCCATGACCGTGTCATGCCGACCCAAATCAGCGTTGCCGGCAACGAAATACCGGCGAGGACGGCGAGCACAGCAAGAAAATTAGGATGCGCGGCGGCCCAGCGGAACAGGACCACACGGAACCAACCAGCACGGCCGAAGATATCGGTCGCGCGAGCGATCCGCGGGTCGATTTCATGAAGCTTGTCGATGAGCGTGGTGTCGCCATCAGGATCCATGAGTTCGCGCGAGGAAAAGCCTGCGGCTTTGAGCGTGGCAACTATGGCACCTGCCGACGTGCCGGCAAGGCCTTGAAAGTGCACGTCGCGATCTTCGAGCGCTTTCAGCGCGCCAATGTGGATGAGACCCTTGGCTCCGCCGCCGGCAAGCGCAACAAGAACGCGATGCTGCGCCGATGGACGAGGCAACAGCAAACTCCCTTCTGAAATGAGATCATGCGCTTATGCGCAATACCAGCCCGAGCGAGCTACAGCTTTTAGGCCGCAACGCCAACCGGCCAATTCGTATTGCATTGTCGATGGTTCGCTCTTGGGATTTCATGCCTGCATCTTGAACTCGACGGGTTCAAGCCTGTTTCGGCGGGCTCCTTGCAGACCGTAAGCGCCATGCTGATATGCCGAAGCTCAGGGTAGGCAAAGGGCGTTGCTATTTCCTGGTTTGGAAAACTCCGAAGAAATCGCCTGACTCTCTGCAGAGGCACGATTGCGCTACGGAATACTCAATGTTCGTCTAAAGCCTCCTCGAACGCCAATTATTCTTTCCGCATGCATCCAATCGACTGCCGTCTCTTCACGGGTCTGATCTAGCCGGGCGCGGCTGCGCCTCGACCACCTTACCGCAACGGCGATCGGCGACTTTCTTCCCCTGACCTGCGGTCATTCCTCGCGAGGCAAGAAACTCCCCGCTCGCCGTTCTCCGCTGACGCTTCGACCCTGCGGGTGCGGCGCTGGTCGGCCCGTCCATTCGATCACCCGTCGAGACCGCAAGTCCGCGGGATCGCGAAATCGGAAAGGAATTGAACATGGCTACCATCGGAACCTTCAAGCAGACGACCTCGGGCGAATACACCGGCGAGATCGTCACCCTCTCGGTCCAGGCGAAGAACGTCCGGATCGTCCCCGAGGAAAACCGCCCCAGCGAGAACGCCCCCTCGCACCGCGTGTTCGCCGGCAAGGCGGAGATCGGCGCGGCCTGGTCCAAGAGCTCGAACGAGGGCCGCGACTATCTCGGCCTCAAGCTCGACGATCCGAGCTTCACCGCTCCCATCTACGCCAACCTCTTCGACGACGAAGGCGGCGAGAGCTTCTCGCTTATCTGGTCCCGCCCGAACGGTCGCCGCAACGACGGCTGATCCGGCCAGACGCCCCGCCCGGGTTCGCCCGGGCGGGGCTTTTCGCGTCATTCTGCAATGGCGGCCAAGAGCTCGGCGGGCTCGACGTCAAGTGCGGTCGCGAGATGAAACAGCGTCACCACCGTGGGATTACGCCGACCGCGCTCGAGATCGCTGACATATTGCTGGGTAAATCCCGACTTCTCGGCAAACTGCTCTTGCGTAAAGCCGCGCTCGCGTCGCAGACGCGCGAAGTTCAGTCCGACGAGGCGACGCATATCCATGCACGCCAAGCTGGACGATACACCTCATCGGGTTTATCTCCTATAAGGTGTATTCGAGCGCCGCTTCGCGAGAGTACAGCTTTAACTGCACTCAGCGATGCGCGTATTGCGCGTAGTTAGTCTCGCCGTTTGGGCAGCTTGGTTAATATCGGAAGGAGGGCCGAATACGATGAGAACTTGCCGGTTCGCCGACATGGCCCCCACCGATCGCGCGTTCACCGTCTACGACGAAGCCCACCTCGTCGACTATCTGCGGCTGCTCGATGCCGACGACGAAGGCGCGGACTGGCGCGAGATCGCCGTCGTCCTGTTCGAGCTAGACCCGGTGGCCGAACCGCAGCGCGCGCGAACCATGCATGCCAGCCATCTCGCCCGCGCGCGATGGATGACCGAGGTCGGCTACGTGCATCTTCTCGGCCCACAGACGCGCTAAACGATTAATCCCAATCGCAAACTCAGTGAATCTACTCGGTCCTAATCGCGCATCGCAGCGCGCAATGTTGGCGCTGTTCGGATGCACCGGCAGGGATCAGCGTGCGACCTTCGAGGTCGCGCGGAATGCGACCGGGAGAATGCCATGCCGACGCCGACGCAGCGGCGCGCAGGGCGCAAGAGGGGCACATCCCCAGCGCTTGGTCGCGCCGAACTCGCCGCAGAGTTCCTGAAGCGCAATTGCAACTACCGAGCGGAGCACGCGCAGATGCGGGAATGCATCGCGCGCGGCGCCGTCGCCAGGGACACCGCCGAGGCGGCGTTCGCCCGGCGATGGGGGTTATCCTTTCGCAACTGCACCGGATGATCTCGAAAAGGGCGTAGTTTGGCGGCCCGAACTGAGCGCCGTCACCGTCATTCTCGACGCCGCGCCGGACGGGTTCGAGGGCGCGCAAAGTGTCGATCCGCATTCGCTCGGTGCGCTGCTGGTCGACCAAACGGGCACCGACGGTCGCCACGTTATCGTCGCCGATGCTTCGGGCGATCACTGGTTGTGGCTGCGCGATCCGACGCCCGGCCAGCCGCTCGCCGCGATCGTTCCGCTCGACAAGGATTTCGGCACGCGGGTGGCAAGCCTGACGCGCTTCCACCGCCGCCTGTTCGGCAAGGAACCGGGGCCGCCCCCGCGCGGTTGGCCGCTTAGCGCCTACCGTCTCGCGCGGCTCGACCGGATGCTGCGAGCGCTCGACATGCGTCAAGACGGCGCGACCTATCGCGAGATCGCTGCGGACTTAGGACGCGAGGATGACGCCAAGCTGCCCGCGACCGAATGGAAGGTTTCCGCCGGACGATCCTTCGTCATCCGGCTCGTGCGCGATGCCAACGCCATGGTGAGCGGCGGCTACCGCAAGCTGCTGCGTATCCGCTGAATTTCTCTCCCCCGGGGGGGGTGGTCGCATTGGCGCGATCGCAGATTGTCGTACTCCACCGTCCCGCATCCGCTCCGCCACAAACGCCTCCTGCCGCCCACGACCGCAGGAGTGCTCCCTTGCCCGATACGACCAACCTTCCACCCCGGTATCTGAGGACGCCCGAAGCCGCGCGCTTTCTCGGCCTTTCGGGCCGGACCCTCGAGAAGCATCGCTATTTCGGGACCGGCCCCGCCTATCGCCGGATCGGTGGGCGGGTGATCTATTCGGTCGACGACCTCCAGGCCTGGGCCGATCTCGGCATCAAGCATTCGACCAGCGATCCCGGGCAGAAAGATCTCCTGCCGCGCGAGGGCTCGGCCTTCGCCCGGAGCCGCAAATGATGCGCGCGTCTAATGCCTTGCGGCAGCTCGCCGATGACGGGCTGACGCATGTCGCGCTGACCTGGATCGAGAAGCGGATCGAGCACTGGATCCGCTTCGGCCGCGTCGCCAACGACCGGATTGTCGACCGCCGCCGACGGATCGTCAGCTTCCGTCCCGGCGCGATCTTCGCATTCGTCCGCTGGGCGGCGAACGATTATGGGACGATCCTATCGCGCATCGACGTGGTGCGCGCCGTGGCCGCCGACGAGCCGTTTACGACTCTGCCCTTCGTGCGACCGGGCGGCGAGATCCTGCTCTCCATACAGGGCTGGCCGAAGGTGTCGAAGGTGCTCGCCGCAATCGATGGCGCCGACGAAGCGGGCGTCGATCCGTGCGACGCCGCGCCCGATCACTGGCGTCATGTCCACAACCGCATCGCCGCCGGACTGGAACCGCGAACTTACACGGCAGAGCGTCATCGAGCCTGGCTCAAGCGCGTGAAGGTCGAAGGATGACCCGCCGCTTCTACATCCGCGCCACGGCGATTGCCGCGTCGCTGTTCGCCGCCGGCTACGCCGCCATCGCGATCACCGACCCGCTGCCGCGCATCGTCTGGAACGCCAGCGCAAGCGTTCCGATCGGGTTCTATCGCATTACGCCCGAGCGCGATCCGCTCGTCGGTTCGATGGTCGCGATCGCGCCGCCAGAACGGCTCGCGCGTTGGATGGTCGAGCGCGGCTATCTCGGCGAGGACGTGCCTCTGCTGAAGCATGTCGTCGGCAAGCCCGGCGCGCGCATCTGCCGCATCGGCGATACCGTCAGCGTCGATGGCCGGCCGCTTGCGACGGCGCGCGAAAGCGACCGGTTCGGTCGGCCGCTGCCGGTCTGGCAGGGCTGCCGCACGCTGCGCGACGGCGAACTGTTCCTCCTTAATCCCGCGCATCCCGACAGTCTCGACGGGCGGTATTTTGGGCCGCTTTCCGCCGATGCGGTGCTCGGCCGCGCGCATCCGATCCTAACGCGCGATGCGCCCGGCGACCCGCTCGCATGGCGCTCCGGCACTCCCTGATCCCGCAACCGATCCAGACCACGAAAGGAAACTCCCATGCAGATCGGCAGCTTCATCCGCACCGCCAATGGCTATGAAGGCATGATCGAGACCGCGACGCTCGATCTGCGTATCGCCCTCGTTCCGGCCGAGCGCAGTGATACTGACAAGGCGCCCGATTGGCGCGTCCATCGCGGTTCCGATGCTGAGGGGCCGGAGATCGGCGCGGGTTGGAACGAGACCGGCGAGCGGGCGGGCGATTACGTCTCGCTGCGCATCGACGATCCCGCTTTTGCGCAACCGATCCGCGCCGCGCTGTTCCGCAGCGAGACGGACGAAAGCTCCTGGGTGCTGCGCTGGACCCGCCCGCAGCCGCGCCGCGGGCGGGACTGAGCCGATGCGGTTGCGCGGTTCCTTCTTCGCAGTTCTGTTGCTGACGGGTCTCGTTCCGCCAAGCAATGCCGACGCTCAGGATGTGCCTGCGAGCCGTTCGGTCTCCAGCCATCCCTACTCAGGCTATGTCGCCGAGGCCGCGCATAGGTTCGGCATTCCGGAGGCATGGATCTGGGCGGTGATGCGCGTCGAATCCGGCGGCAGGCGCAATGCCGTATCGCGCGCCGGTGCGATGGGTTTGATGCAGATCATGCCCGGCACCTGGGCGCAACTACGCGCGCGCCATCGCCTCGGTTCCGATCCGTTCGATCCGCGCGACAACATCATGGCGGGCGCGGCCTATCTGCGCGCGATGTACGATCGTTATGGCAATGCAAGCGCGATGCTCGCCGCTTATAATGC
>MDTG01139212.1_pt1 | contig 13158 bp, 12 predicted proteins | sample 811421 | NCBI WGS metagenome assembly MDTG01 (sample SAMN05326645, study PRJNA326480) | marine metagenome | isolation source: seawater | place: Pacific Ocean: South East | collected 2011
AAAGAGTATCTAGTTTTGTTTACCCTGGAGGAATTTTGGCTGTTCATTCTGAAGGTAGAGGCAAAGAAGCAATTTGGTCTGCTTTAAAAAACAAAAATGTATATGGAACAAGTGGGCCTAGAATACTTTTATGGTTTGATTTAGTTAATTCTCCAAATGGTAAAGCTCCTATGGGATCTGAAATTACAATGAGTCAAAACCCAAGATTTTTAGTTAGAGCAGCAGGAAGCTTTAAGCAAAACAGTGGTTGTTCTGATGAATCAGTTGATGCGCTTTCACCTCACAGATTAGAGTATCTTTGCGCTGGAGAATGTTATAACCCAACTAATGAAAGACATGTTCTAGATTACATAGAGGTTATAAAAATTACACCCCAATCATATGCAGGTGAATCAATACAATCATTAATTCAAGATCCGTGGATGACGATTCCTTGCAATGGAACTGGCGAGTGTATTGTTGAATTTGAAGATCAAAATTTTTCTCGAGATAGTGTTTATTACGTTCGGGCAATTCAAGAGGCAACCCCAGCAATTAATGGATCGTCCATATCAGAAAGAGAGGAATTTAAACTTTGTAAAGGAAGTTTTAGAACTGATCTTAATGATAATTGTCTAAGCTTGGCTAATGAAAGAGCATGGTCATCGCCGATTTATATTGATAAGCCTTAGTCTGAATTTTGCTGTTTTATTTGATTAGCTTTCGTTCTTTTAATTTTTATTAAATCAGCAATTTTAAAAAATAAAGCTTCCTCATGTGGACTTACCCTTTGATCAGCCGCAACGACTTGCCATAGTAAATGAAGTAAATTCTCTTTTTCAATTAATGAATATTCATTATTTATTTTTTTTACAGTAGGATAAATGGATGTGGAGTGCTCAGTTTCATCAATAATTTTTCTAATTACGCTGGAGATTTTAGCTTCTTTGGGAAAAATTCTGTTTGCTCGAGTCTTAATCAATTCAAGTTCTTTTTTATCAAGCGTTCCATCACTTATAGCTATTTCAAACATTAGTCTTAATGCCATGTCCTGTTGATGAGTATTTGCCTCATTACCAGATTCTTTTTTATTAAAAAATTTTTTAAACATATTTATAAATTTTTGATGAGTTTATCACGAGAATTTTATTTTTTTTCCTCATCAACTCTTCTGTGTGATCCTTGAAATTTTTTCATTGTTACATTTTTTGAATGATTAATATTTGAGGTTTTAAAAATTACATAGAAGGTTTTTAATAATATTTTAATATCATTCATAAGTGATAAGTTTTGAATATATTGCAAATCAAGATCAAATTTTTCTTCCCAAGATAGCAAATTCCTTCCATTGATTTGTGCAAGACCAGTCATTCCGGGTTTAACAGTATGTCTTATTCTTTGTTCGAGGGAATATTTATCGAGGTATTCCTCAAGCAAAGGCCTTGGCCCAACAAAACTCATATCTCCTTTTAGGATGTTAAGTAACTCTGGTAACTCATCAAGACTAGTTTTTCTTAAAAATTGTCCCAGTGCTGTTATTCTTAAATGATCCTGAAGCAAATTTCCTTGAGCATCTTTTTTATTTGTCATGGACCTAAATTTTATAAGTTCAAATATCTTCTCATCTTTTCCAGGACGGCGCTGAATAAAAAAAGGTTGAGTCTTGTTAAAAACAATAATTAAGCAAACTATTAAAATTAGAATGGGCAGGCTAACAATAAGTAGGACTAATGCACCTATCCTATCTAACAAAGGTTTAATATAATCTTTATACATATGAGATTATTATCTGACATAATTGTATCTTTGAATACCAATCTTCTAGAATGTTCTAATTTTTCATCCTCTTAAAATGACTCCATGGCCAAAATATTCATCAGAAGAGATTCAAGCAGTATCAAATGTTTTGAAGTCTGGAAAAGTAAACTATCTTTACGGAAATATTGGTAAAGAGTTTGAAAAAGAATTTGCAAACTTCGTTGGTACCAATTATGCGTTAGCACTAGCTAATGGTACCTTAGCCCTAGATATTGCTCTTAGAGCAATAGGAATTTCTCATGGGGACGAGGTCATTGTGACACCAAGAAGTTATATTGCATCAGTTTCCTCAGTAAGCTTATTGGGTGGAAATCCAAAATTTGTTGACATAGATTTTAACTCACAGAATATAACAGCCGAGACTATAGAGCCTGCCATCACAAAGAAAACGAAAGCAATAATATGTGTTCATCTTGCAGGCATGCCATGTGAAATGGATTCAATTATGAAATTGGCAAGAAAACATAAACTAAAAGTGATCGAGGATTGTGCTCAAGCTCATGGAGCTAAGTATAAGGGAAGGAGTGTAGGCTCCATCGGTCACATTGGTACTTGGTCATTTTGCAATGACAAAATCATGACGTTGGGTGGTGAAGGAGGAATGATAACAACTAATTCAAAGCAGTATATAAATTTTGCTCAATCCTTTAACAATCATGGTAAGAATTTTAATAAGATTTTTAAAGATAAAAATAAGATTCCTAAGTTTAGATACATTCATGATTCCATAGGATCAAACTACCGAATGACCGAGATGCAAGCTGCCATTGGCCGGATTCAGTTGAGGAATTTAAGCAATTGGATCAGTGCTAGACAAAAGAATGCTAAAGCAATTTTTGAATCTGTTGCTGACATGCCAATAATCAATATTCCTTCAGTTGATCCCCACTTGCACCATGCTTTTTATAAGTGTTACTTAACTATTAATCACAAATTTTTAAGTGATAATTGGAGCAGGGATAGAATAATATCTGAAATTAATAATTTTGGAGTTAAATGCTTTTCTGGAAGTTGCCCAGAAATATATCTTGAAAAGTTCTACAAAAATAATAGCATTCCCCGTCTTCCTATATCGAAAAAACTTGGTGAAGAGTCCTTAATGTTTGAAGTTCATCCAGGATTAACAAAAAAAAACATTCTTAAAAAAAAGTCAGTAATTAAGTCAGTGTTGATGAGAGCTACAAAAAAGTGAATATTTTAAATCTAAGCAGAAGATTAAAAATTATTATCTTGGCATCAACTGATACCATTTTAGGATTTATTTCATGGATCATTATTGGTCCTCCGTTGGCCTCATTTTTAACCAATAGCAAATTAGAAACTTTGCTTTATTCTATTAGTTCAAATTTTTTAGGGTTTTTAGTTCCTATTGTTTTGACGATAATATTTTTTCATTTAAATGATATGTATCGATCTATTTCAAGATTTTACGAGCCGTCAAAGCATCTTTTTACTAATTTTGCTGGCGGATTTATTTTTGGTATGTCATGGTCCGTAATCTATATTTATAGTGTAGGTTCATCGGAAATTAATTTAATTCTAATTATTTTGCTTCAAGGCATTCTTTTGAGTATTGTTTTTTTTGCATTAACTAGTTCATCAAGAATAATTGCAAGAATATTACTTAATCCCCAAAAACAAAATGATAGCTCTAAACCTGTAATTATTTACGGAGCTGGATCGAGTGGACTAGAGCTTTTTTATTTGTTGCAATCAGATCCATCTAAAAAAGTAATTGCATTTATTGATGATAGTAAGGACATGGCTGGCATGAAGATAGACAATGTTGAGGTCTTGAGAAGCTTTAAAAAAATATCCAATCTTGTTAATCAATATGAATTTGTCGAGGTTTTTTTGGCAATTCCAAGCATTGATATTGATGGTAGAAGAAAAATCTTAGAAAGACTTCAGCCTTTGAAAGTTTCAGTGAGAACCATTCCCTCTCTTCATGAATTAGTCGGAGATCATAAAAGAATGGATGAGGTTCAAGAGCTTTCTCTAGATGATTTATTGCCGCAAGATAGATCTGAGAGCTTTGCTAACATTCAGTTTTTTGGTCAAACAATTACAGTTACTGGTGCTGGAGGCTCCATTGGTTCTGAAATTGTGAGACAGGTTCTCGCTGGCAGTCCAAAATCTATATTACTGATAGATTTTTCAGAATTTAACCTTTTTAAAATATATGAGGAAGCTTTAGCAATAAAGAAAAAATTTGATTTAAATACTTTGATAACTCCAATTCTTCATGATGTCACCAATGAACAATCTCTAAAAAGAGTTTTAGAGAAATTTTCAATCGATCTTATTTACCATGCTGCTGCTTATAAGCATGTACCAATGTTAGAGGTTAGTGAAAACATTTTAACAGGCTTAAAAAATAATATTCTTGGAACCTATTCCATTTGCAAGCTTGGACGTGATCTAAAGGTTAAAAAAGTAATTATGATTTCAACGGATAAAGCGGTTCGACCAACCAATTTAATGGGAGCATCAAAAAGATTTGCAGAACAAGTTGTTCAATTCTTTGATGCCTCATATCAAGATGTAACTTTTGCAATGGTAAGATTTGGAAATGTTATTAACTCATCTGGTTCTGTAATACCCACATTTATAAAACAAATTAGTCAAGGTGGACCATTAACGATTACTGATTTAAGTGTGACTCGATTTTTTATGACTATTCCAGAGGCCTCTAACTTAGTTCTTCAAGCGGGAGAAATGTCAAAAGGAGGAGAAGTATTTATATTGGATATGGGCGAGCAAGTAAAAATAGTTGATTTGGCCAAGAGATTAATCAATCTAAAAGGCTATAACTATTCGTTTGAGGAAGATACACCGGGTATTAGAATTGTAGAAACTGGATTGAGACCAGGTGAAAAATTATATGAGGAACTTCTTATTTCAGGCAAAGAAATTAAAACTAAAAATCCTAAAATTTTTAAATCAATTGAGCCAAGTCCATCTGATGAAATTATAAGTTTATTAGATTCTTTAGATGATAGAATTAGTAGTGGAGACATAAGTTCATGCGTTGAGATTCTCTCAAAAAATGTCCATGGTTTCATAAGGTAGATTATGTTTAAAAATATAAAACTTTTTTTATTAACAATTTCTTCAACAATTTTATTAGCGATTGATTTGGATCAGCTATCAATGGAGGATGGCTTTAGCATCAATATTTTTGCTGAGGGTTTAGATGCCCCTCGGCAAATGTCTGAGGGTAATAACGGAGTAATTTTTGTAGGTGAGCGCAGTGGGCAGATAATTGCATTGATCGACACTGATAATAATGGAGCGGCTGACACTAAAATTGTTGTTGCAGATAACCTTACATATTCAACTGGCCTTAGTCTTTATGATGGAGATCTATTTTTTTCTGAAATAAGTAAAATATGGAAAATCGAAAATATAGAAGACTGGATTGATAACTATTCTGTAAATTCAGAGTTACCTGAAAAAATTCTTGTAGTTGAAAATTTACCTAATGATAAATGGCATGGTTGGAAGTGGCTTAAACACGATCAAGATGGAAGTCTTTACTTCGGTGTTGGCGCTCCATGTAATATCTGTTTGTCAGAGAATCCTCAATATGCATCAATTTTAAAGTTTAAAGATGGAGACCTTAGCATTGTAGCTAAAGGAGTTCGTAATACTGTTGGATTCGATTTTCATCCAGTCTCTAAAAAGCTATTTTTTACTGATAATGGAAGAGATTGGCTTGGAGATGACTCTCCATCATGCGAACTCAATAGGCTTGATTTTGAAGGCCAATTTTTTGGCTATCCATTTAAGCATGCTTCAGATGTAACTGATCCTGAGTTCGGTGATATTAATCCAGGTTATGATTTTATTGATCCTATCTTGGAACTTGGAGCTCATGTAGCACCAACTGGGGTCAGTTTTTATGATGGTGATATGTTTCCTAAAAAAATGCGAAACAATCTTTTTATTGCATTACATGGTTCATGGAATCGAACACAAAAAGTTGGTTATAAACTAATTCGTGTTGAGATTGATGAACAGGGAAACGCTGAAAGTGCTTATGATTTTATTACCGGTTGGCTAACTAATGGAAAAGTTCTTGGAAGACCATCTGCACCAATTATGATTAGTGATGGAAGCTTGTTATTATCCGATGATAAGGCAAATGTTATTTATAGAATTACTTATAAATAATTATTATGAGGGTTGGTATAGCGGGGTATGGTGTTGTTGGAAAAAAAAGATACTCCTCAATAATTAAAAATACATCTTTCAAAATCTCTGCCATTTCTGAAATAAATCGGAGTGTAAGAGATGAGATACCTAAAGGAGTAAATGTCTTTGATAATTATCAAGATCTTATTTTAAAGGCTGATTTAGATATTATTTTTATTAGCCTACCAAATAAATTTGCCTCAGATGCCGTTTCATTAAGTTTAAAAAAAGGGATTAATGTCTTTTGTGAAAAACCTCCAGCAAGAACACTTGATGAACTTTTACAGGTTCAAAAAGTATATAAAAAATTTCCAAATCTTAAATTAATGTATGGCTTTAACCACAGATTTCATCTATCCATAGAAGAAGCTAAATCAATAATAGACAGCAAAAAATATGGAAATATTATTAATCTAAAAGGTGTTTATGGAAAATCACAAATGATTAGTTTTAATCAAACTGATTGGAGGACTAAAAGAGAAGAGTCAGGTGGAGGTATATTATTAGATCAAGGAATACATATGCTTGATTTAATGAGGTACTTGTCTGGTGAAAATTTCTCAAATGTTTTTTCATTTATTGACAACGCATTTTGGAATTTTGATGTTGAAGATAATGCATATGTTTTGATGCAATCACCAAAAGGAGTAGTTGCTCAGCTTCACTCATCTGCCACTCAGTGGAGACATGTATTTAACTTAGAAATTACTCTTCAAAAAGGCTCACTTGTTCTTGGAGGCATACTTACAGGTTCAAAAAGCTATGGCGATGAAACTCTTCGAATAATTACCTCTAATCCTAAGAAAGATAAAGGGATGCCAAAAGAGTCAACTAAAAAATATAGTGAGGATGTATCATGGGATAATGAGATAAAGTATTTTTCTCATTGCTTAGATAATAATTTAGAAATAAAAAGAGGAAGCATTGAAGATGCAGTTGAAACTATGAAGTTAGTTGAAACTATCTATAAAGCTGATCCTGAGTGGAAAAGAAAATATTATAATTAAATTAGGACACATTATGAGCACATCATCATCATATTCAAATGATTACTTAGATTACCTAACTGATCTTATTTCTAAATTAGATCGAGAAGCGATTGGTAAATTTGCAGATTTACTTCTGAAATCTAGAGAATCTAAGACTACCACCTTTTTTCTTGGTAATGGGGGTAGCGCATCTACTGCGACTCATTTCGTTAATGATGTTTCTCTTGGAAGTAGACAATTTGATAAACCTTTTCGAGCAATTAGTCTCTGTGATAATCAGGCAGTTATCACTGCTATTGCAAATGACGATGGATATGAAAATATTTTTTTGCAACAGCTTCAAACATTGGCAATGCCAGGCGATACCATCGTTTGTATTTCTGCTTCTGGTAACTCTAAAAATTTAATAAAAGCTGTTGAATATGCAAAAGAAAATAATATTTTTGTAGTTGGGTTAACTGCCTTTGATGGAGGATATTTAAAAGATAACTGTAATTTAAATATCCATGTTCCAACTAAAGTTGGTGAATATGGCCCTGCTGAAGATCTGCATATGGTAGTTTGCGGTTTGGTAGGATCTTATTTTAGAGAAAAATTCTTGCATGCTTGATTTAAATCAATGCCTAAATACAGCAAAATCTGCTGCTTTATTAGCTGGCAAGTTCTTACTAAATGCAAAAGGAGACAATCTTGAAGTATTATCAAATGTTGGAAGAGATCTTAAACTCCAACTAGACATCGATACTGAAAAACTTATCAAAGACCATTTAAGTTCTGATAGTTCCTATCCAATCTTAGGAGAAGAGACTGGTTCAAGCGGTAACCTTGATGGCCTATATTGGGTAGTAGACCCTCTTGATGGAACCTCAAATTTCTTCAGAAGTATTCCTATAAGCTGTGTTTCAATTGCATTGATGCAAAATATGGTGCCTATACTTGGAGTAGTATATGACTTTAATCATGATGAAATATATTTTGGTCATAAGGAATCAAAGGCATATATCAATGATAAAGAAATCAGTGTTTCATCACTTTCATTGAAAAGTGAGTCCACATTAGTTACTGGTATTCCAGCCAAAACAAATTACACTGATGGCGAGTTTAGTGAAATGATAGCAAATTTTCAGGCATGGAAAAAAATTAGAATGATTGGATCAGCAGCTATGGCAGCTTGCTATATTGCTTCAGGAAAAGCTGAGACTTATCAAGAAGATGGAATTTTTCTTTGGGATATTGCTGCAGGCGCGGCTATAGTAAATGCAGCTGGTGGGACTGCATCTATAACTAACTTTCAAACAGATTTTCGAGTAGATGCAAGATTTTTTAATAATAAAATAGAACAATAGCTTGAATACAGTAGACACAGTTGCAGTTGCATCAAGATCCTTTTCAAAAAATGACGAATTGGTTAAAAATCTTCAAACTAAGTACTCAAAAGTCATACTTAACAACTCTGGTAAAACTCTCCAGGGAGATGATTTGATAAAATTTTTGATGCCAGCAACTAAAGCAATAATTGGAATTGAAGATTTAACTGAGGCAGTCCTTACAAAACTTACTAAGTTAAAAGTTATCAGCAAATATGGTGTCGGTTTAAATAATCTTGACTTGAAGTTGCTAAAAAAAAGAAACATTAAATTAGGATTTACTCCCGGTGTGAATAAACAAAGTGTTGCTGAATTAGCTCTTACCTTAATTCTAATTGGTTTGAAAAAAATTCACGATAATAAGACAGATATAATGAATGGAAATTGGTCTCAAGAAAAGGGATCAGAGCTTTATGGAAAAACTGTTGGATTACTTGGGTTTGGTAATATAGGTCAGAGACTTGCAGCAATTTTGCAACCATTTAAGTGCAATATATTATTTTTTGACAAGATATATTTTTCAAAAATCAAGCTCAAGGAAACATGCTCTCATCTGAATATTGATTTTTCTTTAATTAAGCAGCTTCCTCTGGAGGAGGTTTTAAATTTATCTGACATTGTTAGCATACATCTTCCTTTAGTACCTGAAACATCAAATATTTTAAATAAAAAAAACTTAATTAAATTAAAAAAAAATATCTGTATCGTGAATACTGCCAGAGGAGGAATTGTTAATGAGCCTGATTTGCATAACTTCTTGTTAAAAAATCCATTAGCCTATGCTGGCTTTGATGTTTACAAAGAGGAGCCTGCATTAAACAATACATTATTTAGCTTACAAAATTTTTATGGCACTTCTCACAGGTCAAGCTTAACAAATGAAGGAATTAATTATATGGGTGTCGCAGCAATAAAAGGGCTTGATGATAATATAATTATCAAATAAGAGTTTTATATATGAGCAATATTTCTATTGGCACTTGGTTAAGCATTCCGTCTGAGGCAGTAGCAGAGATATTTGCTAATGCTGGCTATGAGTGGATAGTGATTGATCTTGAGCATAGCGTAATAAATATAAATCAGGCAGAGCGAATGATAAGGATTATTGATTTATCAGGCGTTAAATCACTTGTTAGACTTTCATCTCATGATTCATCTCAAATTAAAAGAGTGCTTGATGCTGGCGCTAAAGGCATCATAGCTCCGATGGTTGAGACACAAAATCAAATTCAAAATATTATTTCATCATGTTATTACCCACCAGCTGGAAATAGGGGGATGGGGCTTGCTCGTGCTCAAGGTTATGGGGCAACTACTGCAAAGGAAGATTATTTGTATAAAGATGCAAATAGTATTGAAGTTTTTGCGCAAATAGAATCATTAAAAGGAATTAAAAATCTCGATGAGATTTTTTCTTGTAATATTGATGGATATTTTATTGGTCCATATGATCTCTCAGCATCAATTGGCTCGCCTGGAGACTTTAGTAGTGATGCCTTTAAAAGTGCAGAAAGAGAAATTATCAACGCCGCAAAGAATGCAAATATTAAACGAGGTTATCATCTAGTCGAACCTGATCATAAGGAAATAGAGGTAATTCATAAAAAAGGCTACAACATGATTGCATTTAGTGTTGACGTAAGAATGCTGGACTTTACAGCAAGAATGCCCTTTAAAATATAAATTTTATTTAGTTTACGGAATATCTATAATGTGTGGAATATTAGGAGCATCGTTTCAAAATCATAAGATTGACAGTACAACTTTTAATGATGCTCTAGAACTTATGTCTCACAGGGGACCTGACTCATCGGGAACTTGGATTCACGATTCATATCATGATGGCCTTGGTTTCAAGAGGCTTTCAATCATAGACTTAACTCAAAATGGAGATCAGCCTCTAATCAGCTCGTGTGGCAATTACAAAATTGTATTCAATGGTGAGATATATAACTTTAAATTACTTCGAAAGAAACTCTTAGACACAGGATATGTGTTTAATTCAAGAACAGATACAGAAGTCCTCCTGAATGCTTATATTGAATGGGGTATTGATTGCTTAGATAAAATTGATGGGATGTTTGCCTTTGCTATATATGATTTTACTAATCATTCTATTTTCTTGGCACGAGATATAGCTGGACAAAAACCCCTATATTATTCATGCGAAGATGGGTCATTAATTTTTGCTTCTGAAATTAAGTCTATCAAGCATCTAATGCTTAACAATGTAACAGTTGATAAAAATTCCATACATGACTATTTTCATAATGGATATATTGAGCGAACTCAATCAATTTTTAAAAATATTTATAAACTACCAGCAGCTCACTCCATGGTTTTTAATTTGCTTTCAAGAGAAATAAAAATTTCCGCTTACCACAATATAATTTCGATGGCGTCTAATCTTAAAGCTAATGATTATATATTTGATTCAGAAATAGCAATTAGTAATTTAGACAAATTATTAGACAATTCAGTAAAAAATAGCTTGATATCAGATGTTCCTTTGGGAGTTTTGTTAAGCGGTGGATTGGATTCGAGCCTTATTGCAGCATATGCATCAAGGCACAAAAACGACATAAAAACTTTTTCTGTAATTTTTCCAAATTTTCTTAAATATAATGAACAATCCCATGCAAAAAAAGTTGCAGATTTCTTTAAAACAGACCATGTAGAAATTAATGCAGAGGAAATATCTCCAGAAATAATTGAAAATCTAGCCTATTTTTTTGATGAGCCTTTTTCAGATCTATCAATGATACCAACATATTTATTAAGTGAATCAGTAAAAAAACATTGCTCAGTTGTTCTTGGTGGTGATGGTGGAGATGAATTATTCGGTGGTTACTCAAGTTATGTAAGAAAAATGAAGTTTCACTATTTAGCTAAATTTCTTCCTTATCATTTGAGATATTCGACAAGTTCAATTATCCAAAAACTCCTATCAACCAATTCACGTGGTTACTCATTCATAAGAAGTTTTGGTCAAGATTTTAATAAAGTATTTAATAGCTTTGATCCTATATTTTATTCAAAGGATCTAAACATACTTTTAAAAGATTATATTTCCTCTAATCCTTGCATAACCCCTGAAAGAAATGATTTTTCTCTAATAAATGATTTTTTAACAAGAATTAGTATTGGAGATTTTTGCTCATTTTTATCTGAGGACATATTGGTAAAAGTTGATAGAGCTAGCATGGCTCACTCGCTTGAAGTTCGTTCACCATTTTTATCAAAGGACATTATAGATTTTGCATTTCTTAATCTTCATCCTAATTTAAAAGTAAAAAATGGACAAAAAAAGATAATTCTCAAGTTACTTGGAAAAAAAATTCTGCCTCATGATTTTATATACGAACGGAAGCAAGGCTTTTCCTTTCCTTTAAAGGATTTACTTTTATTAGAAAATTGGAGAGATTTTTTTATAAATAAAATTAATAATTTTGATTCAGATATTTTAAATAAGGATTTTGCAAAAAGTTTGTTAAAAAATAATGCTAGTAATCAAATGAATGCGAGAATGCTATTTTCAATTATTCAGTTTATATGTTGGTATGAAAAACATAATATTATTGAGACTAAATTTTGAAAAAAAATACTAGAATTTTGGGAGTAATTCCAGCAAGAATGGCTTCTTCAAGGTTCCCAGGAAAACCATTAAAAGAAATTTTAGGTATACCCATGCTAGCTCATTGCTTCGAAAGAGCTTTGCTTTCAAATGCATGCGATTATGTAATTATTGCAACTCCAGATCAGGAAATTATCGATTGGTGTAACGCATACAAGATTCCTTGTATATTAACAAGTCATCTCCATCAAAGAGCAACAGAACGAGCCAAGGAAGCCCTAGATATTATTCAAAAGAGCGGTGAAAAATATGATTTAATCCTTCTATTGCAAGGTGATGAGCCGCAGATTTATCCCGAAGATATTTGTAGCTTAAAAAATGCTTTTTCGGGAAAAGAGTTTGAGGTGGTTAATTTAATTTTTCCGATTGAAGGCGAGGATTTAACAAATTTCAATGTTGTAAAAGCGGTTGTAAACAATGAATTAAAAATCAATTTTTTTTCTAGATCACAAGTCCCATTCAATGCTGCTTTTAGCTTCAGGCAGCTAGGTATGATAGGTTTTACAAAGAAAGCTCTTTGTAAATATGACAACCTTTTGCCTTCAGTTCTTGAAGAGGTTGAATCTATAGATATGATGAGATTCATTGAAAATGATTTTTTAATACACGGTGTTTTGTCTTCATCACAAATCCTTGGCGTTGACACCCCACAGGATTTAAAAAAGGTAGAAAAAATAATGATGAATGATAAATTTATTAATTTATACAAAGAAAAATATATCTAGTAGAATTCTTTACTATGAGAGGTGTTGTTTGGTTTAGAACAGATTTAAGGATTGATGATAATCCTGCATTGTTTAATGCATTAGATCATTGTGAGGAGGTCATTGGAATATATATATTTTCTCAGCTCCAATGGAATGCTCACAATGAATCAAATGTAAAGCTTGAGTTTCTAATTGAAAATTTATCCCTTTTAGAAAAGTCATTATCAAAATTAAATATTCCATTGATAGCTATTAACACTGAGTCTTTTGATTCATTGCCAAAAGATTTATGTTCATTTGTTGTATCAAATAAAGTTGGACAAATTTTTTGGAATAATGAATTTGGTGTTAATGAATCTAAAAGAGACTTAGTTTCTTGCAAAATGCTTGAAAAAGAAAATGTAAAGACTTCAAGATTTGATGACCAAGTTATTTATCAACCAGGATATCTTAAAACAGGACAAGGC
>MDTG01167614.1_pt1 | contig 13157 bp, 13 predicted proteins | sample 811421 | NCBI WGS metagenome assembly MDTG01 (sample SAMN05326645, study PRJNA326480) | marine metagenome | isolation source: seawater | place: Pacific Ocean: South East | collected 2011
AATATTGTGCCCTCGTGGTGAAATTGGTAGACACAAAGGACTTAAAATCCTTGCCCTTTTGGGAGTGCCAGTTCGAGTCTGGCCGAGGGCACCAAAAAATAGATGATTAAAAAACTACATTTTACTTTTGACAGAACAAAAAAATCACAAGTTCTTAAAAAATTAATTTTAAAAAAATATTATAATTATCCTCCTGGTAAAGCAAATTACATCATAGTAGCTGGTGGAGATGGCTTTATGTTAAATTCATTAAAAAAATATTCAAAATTTAAAAAACCTTTCTACGGTATAAATTGTGGTACGTATGGTTTTTTAATGAACAGATATGTTTCAAAAAATCTTTTCCATAAAATTAAAAAAGCAAAAAAAACTTCTATTCACACTTTAAACATGACAGCTACACAAAATAAAAATAAGAAAAAATCTCTTATGGCAATTAATGAAGTTTCTTTATTTAGGCAAAGCAGACAAACCGCGTCATTGAAGCTAAAAGTGGGTAAAAAAATTATAATAAAAAAATTAATTGGAGACGGTGTTTTGATATCTTCACCTGCCGGAAGCACAGCTTACAATCTGTCAGTCCATGGACCAATTTTATCACTTAATTCAAAAAAACTTGCAATTACCCCAATAAGTCCTTTCAGACCAAGAAGATGGAAAGGAAAAATTATCTCCGACAAATCTATTATTAATATTAATAATTTGGACCCTAGAAAGAGACCTGTAGCTGCTGTTGCAGACAATATAGAAATAAGAAATATTAAATCACTAAATATTAAAGTTAATAAAAGACTAAAAATACATCTACTTTATGATAAAGATAGAAGTTTAGTTAAACGAATTAAAATTGAACAAATTAGAAAAAATATAAAATAAATATAATATGAATTTTTTAAATAAAAAATTTTGGAAAAATAAAAAAGTTTTTGTAACAGGTCATACTGGTTTTAAAGGTAGTTGGCTTTGCATTTATTTAAATTTATTAGGAGCAAAAGTAACCGGATACTCCTTAGCACCAAAAACAAAGCCTAGCTTATTTCATCAAGCAAATATAAAAAAATTAATTAAAAAATCAATAATTGCCGATATTAGAGATTACAAAAAACTTTCAAATGAAATCAAAAAGTCAAAAGCGACTATAGTTTTTCATTTAGCTGCTCAACCATTAGTTAGGTATTCTTATATAAATCCTAAAGAAACTTTTGATACAAATTTTTCAGGTTCATTAAATATTTTAGAATGTATTCGAAACAATCAAAGGATTAAATCATCGATTATAATAACAACAGATAAAGTCTATGACATTCAACGAAATAAAATTTTTAAGGAAAATGATACACTAGGAGGTTTAGACCCTTATAGTTCCTCTAAAGTATGTGTAGAATTCCTTTTTTTATCATATTTGAGTTCTTTTTTTAAAAATAATCAAAGACTTGCCACCGTTAGAGCTGGAAACGTAATTGGAGGCGGAGACTATTCAAAAGATAGATTAATTCCTGATATTTTTAGATTTTATAAAAACAAAAAAAACATTTTTTTACGAAATCCTTTTTCGGTTAGACCATGGCAGCATGTTTTAGAGCCTTTAAGTGGTTATATTATTTTAGCTGAAAGAATTTATAATCAAAAACTTGACAAATTGAAACCCAACTGGAATTTCGGACCAAATATTTCGAGCTGTAAATCTGTAAAATATATAGCTAATTATTTTTCTAAGCCTTTAGGATTAAAAGTTGTGACAAAAAAGAAAGAAAAAAATAGTTTTAAACCTGAAACAAGTATTTTAAGGTTAAGTAATTTTAAAGCGAGAAAGTTTTTGAAATGGAGGCCAAAGTGGTCTTTAGATCAATCTTTAGATAAAATTATTGAGTGGAATAAACTAATTAAACAAGAAAATATTTTAGAAGTTTGTAAAAAACAAATTATAAGCTTTGAAAAAAAAAATTTTTGATGTACATAAAGAAAATTAACCTCAAGTATTGCTTATATGAGAAATAGTCAAATTTCATACGGAAAAAATGTATATGATCAAAAAGAAATTAATGCAGTTCTTAAAACATTAAAAAAATCTACCCAGATGGGAAAATCTGTCTCTAAATTTGAGACATTAATATCAAAATTTTTTCTTAAGAAATACGGACTTATGGTAAATTCAGGTTCGTCTGCATTAGTTTTAGCTTTTAAAGTAATGAACTTAAAACCAGGTAGCGAAGTCATCACTCCATGTTTAAACTTTGGTACTGCAGTTTCATCAGTTATGTTAAGCAATCTAACCCCTGTATTGGTTGATTGTAATATAAAAACTTTACAAATAGATCCAAATAAGATTGAAAAAAAAATTACAAAAAAAACTAAAGTGATTCTAGTTCCAAATTTGATAGGAAATATTCCCGATTGGAAAAAAATTAGACAAATAGCTAATAAATATAAATTAATGGTAATTGAAGACTCAGCAGATACTCTTGGAGGTAAAATAAATAACAGACCCACAGGTTTTTTTAGTGACATTTCAATAACAAGTTTTTATGGTTCCCATGTAATTAGTTGTGCCGGAAATGGAGGAATGTTTCTTACAAATAACAAAAACTTTTTTTTAAAAGCAAAAGTTTTAAGAAGCTGGGGCAGGATGTCGTCTTTAATAAAGGACTCAGAAAATATCAAAAAAAGACTTGGAATTAAATTAAAAGGTTTTGATTATGATCGAAAATTTGTTTTTTCAGAGGCCGGTTATAATTTTGAACCGTCTGAAGTGGGAGCTTCCTTTGGTTTGATTCAACTTAAAAAATTTAAAAAATTTTCAAGACTCAGAAATATAAATTTCAATCGACATTTCAACTTTTTTAAAAAACTAAATAAATATTTTTTATTGCCTGCAGTTAGTAAAAATGTAAAAACAAATTTTTTAGCCTATCCTGTAATTTTAAATAGCAATAATAAATTTTCTAGAAAAGAATTTCAAATTTATTTAGAAAAAAACAATATACAAACAAGGCCAATATTTAGTGGCAACATACTGAGACACCCTGGATTTAAAAGTCTTATCAGCAAAAAAAATAAACTTAATAAATTTAAAAATTCTGATTATATTATGAAACACGGCCTATTAATTGGTTGTCATCAAGGATTATCAAATAAGGAAATTAGATACATTCATTCTGTTATATTAAAATTTAAAAAGATAAAATTAAATACTATTAAATAGATTATGAAGCTTTTGTTAGCTGGTGGTTTGGGGTTTATTGGGAAATCAATAATTGAGTCTTTTGATACAAATAAACTTAAAAAATTTAATATCAAAAAAATTTATGTAATAGCTAGGCGTAACAATAGTTTTATAAAAAGATTCAATCGCAAAAAAATAAAATTCATTAGAGGCGATCTATCAATAATAAGAAAACTTCCAGTTTCAGATGTCGCTATTTATTTAGCAGAATCAACGATCATAAAGGATTATAAAGATAAAAAGAAAGTTGCAATAAAACACAAAAAAACAGTAAATAATTTTTGCAATTTAGTTAAAAAGAGCAAGAAAACAAAAGTATTATACTGCAGCTCTGGTAGTGTCTATAAGTCCTCTAATAAAAAAATTAGCGAAAAAAACAAGTTAAATTTTCAACTACAGGGAAAAAAAAATTATAAAAATATTTATTCTTCACTCAAACTATATTCTGAAAACAAAATTCAAGATTTAGCAAAAATAGGAATTAAATGTTCAATAGCACGATGTTTTACGTTTGTTGGACGACACATACCGTTGACAAGACATTACGCATTGGGAAATTTTATATACGATGGAATGTTTAAAAAAAAAATAAGAGTTAATACTAAAAAAAAGGTTACAAGAAGCTATATGTATGCTGACGACCTATCATTTTGGTTAATGACAATTGCAAACAATTCTAATACCAAAGCGCCGATTTACAATGTTGGTTCTGACAAGTCCATTAACATAAAAAAATTGGCTCAAATAATTGGAAATAAATTTGGTAAAAAAGTTCAATTTAACAGTTATTCAAATAAAGATGTAGATAATTATGTGCCTAATATCAATAAAGCTAAAAAAAAATTAAAACTTAAAATTAATTATGATTTGAAGGAGTCAATTAATTTATCTATAAGTAATAAATATGAAAAAGTTAATTAGCATTATTACTCCAACCTATAATGAAGAAGATAATATAGAAAAGTTATGTTCTCAAATTTCTCAAGAGTTATTGAACATAGATTGTGATTATGAACATATAGTTATTGATAACAATTCTGATGACAAAACTGTAGAAATCTTAAAAAAATTAGCCAACAAAGATAAAAATTTAAAAATTATTGTTAACGCTAGAAACTTCGGACATATTAAATCACCTATACATGGAATGTTACAAAGTAAAGGTGATGCAGCAATTCTTATGAGCGCAGATTTTCAAGACCCGCCTGAAATGATAAAGGAATATATCTCTGAGTGGAAAAAGGGTTATGATGTGGTTTTGGGGCAAAAGGAAAGTACTAAAGATAATTTATTAGTGCACAATATTAAAAAAATATTTTATAAAGTTATAAAGTCGATCTCCGAAGTACCTTTAATGCTTGATACTACTGGAGCCGGTTTATTTGATAGAAAAATAATAGAACAAGTTAGATTAATAGACGATCCTTATCCCTATTTTAGAGGACTGATTTCTGAAATTACTTCAAATATTAAATTAATTAAATTTGCTCAACCGAAAAGATTATCTGGAAAGACTAAAAATAATTTTTATACTTTATACGATATTGGAATACTTGGTATAATTAAACACTCAAAAATTCCATTAAGGATAATGACCTTTTTAGGATTTTTTACTAGTATAATTTCTATTCTCATATCTTTAGTATTTTTGTTTAGAAAATTATTTTTTTGGGACTCATTTGATTTAGGAATAGCACCTTTGATAGTAGGTCTATTTGGTATTGCCTCTATACAAATTTTTCTTCTAGGATTTATTGGTGAATATGTGATGAATATTTTAACTCAAACAAGAAAACTTCCTTTGGTGGTAGAAAAAGAAAGAATTAACTTTTAAAAAAAATTGTGAAAATACAAAATAAAAAAGTAAGCGATATAATAGCTTTATTTCTAAAAGAAAAAAAAATTAAACATGTTTTTGGTATAATTGGTTCTGCCAATGCACATGTGTTTGACTCGATTTCTAAGCTTAATTATACAGAAATTGTTTGTGTTCATCATGAACAGGCCGCAACAATGGCCATGCAAAATTATTATCGTACAACAGGAAAAATTTCTGCTGCATTGGTTACAGCTGGAGGCGCTAGTTCAAATGCAATTACAGGAGTAATTAGTGCATGGGCAGACTCAATTCCTGGAATAATAATTTCAGGGCAAGAAAATTTAAGATTTATAAAATCTTACAAAAAAATGAGAATGTGGGGTATACAAGGTTTTGACTCTACTCACATGGTAAGCAAGGTAACAAAATATTCTAAACGATTAACTAAACCTAAAGACATATTGTTTGAATTAGAAAAAAGTCATCATATATCTCTTGAAGGAAGACCAGGACCCACTTGGTTAGATATACCAATTGACATTCAAGGTGCAAAACTTTTAAAAATTAATAAATTAAAAAAGTTTAATTCTAGAAAAGAATTTAAATCTAAAATAATAAAAAAAGATTTATCAAAAATTTCAAAAATGATAAGAAGTTCAAAAAGACCAGTATTTTGGTTTGGAAACGGAATTAAACTTTCAAACGCAAGACAAATGGTTGAAAAAGTATTAAAAAGATTCCCATTTCCAACTTTTGTAAGTTGGGCTGCTATTGATCTGTTAAATTCAAATCACAAATTAAATTTTGGAAGACCAGGTGTATATGGGAACAGATCATCAAATTTAATTTTGCAAAATGCTGACTTGATAATTTCTGTTGGTGCACGAATGTCAATTCCGATGATTGGGTATGTTCATAAAGAATTTGCCAGAAAAGCTAAAATTATTCAGGTAGATATTGATAAAACAGAGATTAAGAAATTAAAAAAGAAAATTAATTTAGGTTTAAATAGTGATGCTGACACTTTTTTTAAAAAATTTTTGAAACATTCAAAAAATAATATAAATAAAAAATCATTAAAAGATTGGTTAGTTTATTGTAATAAAACTTTAAAAAAATATCCTCATATTGAAACAAAAGCTCATGCTGACAAAAAAGGTTTTATTAATTCTTATAAATTTCTTGATAAATTTTCAAATTATTTTAGAAAAAATGAGTGCGTAGTTACTGACATGGGAACAGCACTACTAAGCGGACATCAGGTTTTAAAAATTAAAAAAAATCAATCTTTAATGACTTCTACAGGTTTAGGAGAAATGGGATTTGGTTTACCTGGAGCTATAGGAGCATCTTTTGGTAGAAAAAAAGGAGAGATAATTTGTTTGAACTGCGATGGTGGGATGATGTTGAATTTACAAGAACTGCAAACAATCGATCATTATAAATTACCGATTAAAATATTTGTTTTTAACAATGATGGATATCTAATGATTAAACATACTCAAAAAAATTTATTTTCTGGAAGATATAGTGCTGTAAACAAAAAAACAGGTGTTTCTTGTCCAGACTTCAAAAAAGTTGCATTAGCATTTAATATGAAATATTTTTTGATTAAGAATTGGAAAGATTTCCATTCTCAAATACCAAAAATTTTAAAAGAAAAGAAAGCAATCATTTGTGATGTTATGATGGATCCTGTACAATATTTTCATCCGAAACTATCTACTGCTATGACTAATAAAGGAAAAATAGTTTCTCCTCCTCTTGAAGATTTATCTCCACTTTTGAGTAGATCGAGTTTAAAAAAAAGCATGCTTATACCAATACACAAAAAATCAAAAAATCTAAATTAAGTTTATTTTTTTGATTTTTTAAGGTTGTAAAGAATGTTAAATATTAAGTCTTCTTGTCCAGCGACAAGCTTCTTTTTACCAATCGACATAAATGCTTCTATATCATCTAGTTCAAACTTACTTGAATAATAATCTACTTTAGATGCAAAACCTGAAAAAAGACCATAGTTGGCGCTCATAATATTTTTTGGTTCTGTATAAGGATGCCTATACTTTATTGATTTATTTTTAAAGTAAGAGGGAAAAATTTTAGCTAAATAATAAAGTTTGTCTAAATTAATGCCTGTTTTCATTTTAAGCCTTTCCATTACTGTTACCAAGATATCTAATTGAGTATTTCCTGCTCCTGCTCCAAAACCTTTAATAGACGCATCGATGATTTTCGCGCCATATTTGTGAGCAACAATACTGTTCCAAATAGCAGTTCCAAAATTATTATGGCCATGGAACCCTAAATTTACTTTAAATTTCTTTTTAATATTTGTAAAAATTTCTTTTATATCTGAAGGTAAAAAAACTCCAGCCGAGTCCATAATAATAATTGTTTTGACTCCAAGGTCAGTTAAGTATTTAATTTTTTTTAAATATTCTTTTTTTTTATCATAGACTAGGTGAGCCATCATTAGCACACCCCAGGCCTCAACTTTCTTTTTATTACAAAATTCAATTTGACTGAAAACCGTGTCAATTTCTGTTGAATTTGTTCCAATTCGAAAAATATCCACTCCATAGTCAATAGCTTTTTCTAAATCACTTATTCTAGAAAATCCTGGAATTGAATGAACTGAAAGTTTAGCTTTTTTTAAACTTTTTCTAGCAGTTTTTAATGCAATCTCATCAGCAACAAGAGATCTTCCAATAGACAGAGATGAGGCGCCTAATCCATTTCCATGTCCAACTTCTACTATCTGAATATTAGCCTTTTCTGCTTCAATGCAATATTTTTTAATTATTTCTTTCGAAATGGAGTGATTAACAGCGTGATTTCCATCTCTTAAAGTTACATCGCTAATGACTAGTTTATTTTTCATTATTTATAAAATTTGAGAGATAAACGGCCGAGGAAGTTATTATATCTAAGTTTCCTGCGTACGTCGGTAAATAATCTCCTTGTCCAACAACTCTAATAGTAATTCTTAATATATTTTTTTCAACTGATTTAAAAATTTTAGCATTATATTGAGGTATATAAATTTTAATTCTTTTATTTATTTTATTAACAGCAGATTCAATTTTTTTAAAATCCTTTTTACTAATACTATTATTTAACTCAAAAAATAAAGAATTCATCATATTTACTGGAGGTTCAGAAGGATTTATATTGATAATTACTTTTACTTTATTAGTTTTTGTTAATTTTTTTACAGCACCTTCAGTATTAGTAATATACTCATCTATGTTATCCCTTGTAGCTTTACCAGCACTTCTGGCAGCTATGCTTGATACCAATTCAACGTACTTAAGTTTTGATTTAAGAATTTTTTTTACTTCATTTATAATTGGAATTGAAGTTTGTCCGCCGCAAGTGATTAAATTTACTATTTGCGGTATTTTCTTTTTATTCGTATATGGGACTAAATATTCACCATTTTTAGACGGTGTCAAATTGATGAAGTATTTATTTTTTAATTTATTCTTAATTTTTTTAAGTATTAAAATATTTGATTTCGCAGATGTTGCGTCATAAATTATTTGAGTTTCATTTATATTTTTTTCAACACCCTCAATTCCTTTTGGTGAATACTGAAACTTTTTTTTTAAACAATATTTGGCTCCTTCCGATCTTTTATTTCTATTAAATATAAGAATTTTCTTAAAGTTCTTACTTTTCAAGCATTTAATATAAAGATCTATGCCAATTTTACCTGTACCAATAATAATACAATTCATTGAAAAAATTTTTTTTTACTATATTGCTATGTTATTATTTATAATTATGTTTTTTTAAACCTATTTTAATTTGTATGCAAATAAAAGATTTATTTTGGTGTAAAAACTGTCTCAATATGAACACGAGACCAAGAATTACTTTCGATCAACATGGATGGTGTAACGCATGTCAATGGATGGTAAAAAAAAAGAATCTTGATTGGAAAAAAAGAAAAAAAGAACTTCTTAAACTTTTAGATAAATTTAGATCTAAAAATCATCAATATGATTGCGTAGTGCCGGTTAGTGGTGGTAAGGATGGATCATACATTGCCTATATGTTGAAACATAAATACAGCATGAATCCTCTATGTATAAACATTGCACCACCTTTACCACTAGATCTCGGAAGTAAAAATTTAGAAAACTTTCATCAATCTGGATATGACCTTTTACAACTTCATTTAAACACTGACCTGATGAGTTATTTGGATCGAACTGGTTTTATCACAATGGGCTCACCTTATTGGGGATGGATGACAGCAATCCATACTGCAGTAATCAGAACTGCAGTTAAATTTGGTCTTACGCTAGTTTTTTATGGTGAAGATGGCGAAGTGGAGTATGGAGGATCCAATGAAACAGAAAATACAAGCTTATTGAGTATAGAATATCAAAAAAAAATTTGGTTAGAAAACGGATATAAAAATATAATAAAAAAAGTTCCAAAAAATTTAGTTAAACATATCGATTTTTGGAACTATCCATCACAAAAAGAATTAAAAAAAAGCCCATGTTACACAACTACAATGTCTTATTTTGAACCTTGGGATTCTTATAGAAATTATTTGATTGCAAAAAAACATACTGGCCTTGAAGAAAGACAAATTACAAGCGGTGGAACATTTACAAATTTTGCTCAAAATGATCAAAAACTTTATGCCCTGCATACTTATCTAATGTATTTAAAATTTGGTTTTGGTAGAGCGACACAGGATGTTGGAATAGAAATAAGAAGAGGGGCCATGAACAGAAGGCAGGGACTTAATCTAGTAAATATGTATGACAATATGTATCCTCAAGAGCATAAAAATTCGTATTGTGAATATTATAAAATGTCGAATACACAATTTGATAAAATTATAGATAAGTGGGCTAATAAAAATCTTTTTTATAAAAAAAAGGGTAGATGGTTTCCCAGATTTAAAATAGTGTAAGCACTATTGATGAAGTCGAATATTAATTTAGCTTTAATAGATCTAGGAATGGGAAATTTAGGATCTGTAAAAAATAGTTTAAATTTTTTAGGGTTTAACTTTGAAGTTATAAAATTTCCAAAAGAATTAAGAAAACAAACTCATATTATATTACCAGGAGTTGGGTCTTTCAAAAAAGCAATGAAAATACTTAGAGAGAAAAAGCTGGATAAAAGAATAAAACACCTTGTTCTCGAAGAAAAAGTAAAAATTTTAGGAATTTGTTTAGGAATGCAGCTTCTAGGAAGCTCTAGTGATGAAAATGGTTTAACTAAAGGTCTAGCTTTAATAGAGAATAAAGTAAGAAAATTTAAAAATTCAGAATTAAAAAAACTTAAAAATCCCCATGTTGGTTTTAATAATATTGACATAAAATCAAACAATAAAAATTTTTTTCAGAATCTATCAAAGAGTAGCAATTTTTATTTTGTTCACTCTTACAGAATGCTTGTCGAAAATTTAAATTGTGATTACGCCACATGCAAATATGGAATTGAATTTTTAGCTTCATTTAATAAAGACAATATATACGGAACTCAATTTCATCCAGAGAAGAGTCAGGACAGTGGATTAAATTTATTAAAAAATTTTTGTAAATAATGTTAAAAAAAAGAATAATATTTACCTTACTTTATTGCGATGGTTTTTTTGTACAAAGTAGAAATTTTGACATTCAAAGAGTAGGTGATTTAAATTGGCTTATAAAACAATATGGCATTGACAATATTAGTTATTTTATTGATGAACTAATAATTATAGATATTTCTAAAAAGAAAAAAAATAAAAAAAAATTTATATCTACTTTAAAAAAGATAAGTAAATTTTTTTTTATACCTATTACCATAGGCGGGGGAATTAAAAGTTTTTCTGATGCATCTTTATTATTACATAACGGAGCGGACAAAATATTGATGAATTTTCCATTTAATAAAAAATATAAAGTTGTTAAACAAATTTCATCTGTATTTGGAGCCCAGTCAATTGTAGCAGCGGTAGATATTAAAAAAAACTCCAATAATATGTATGCAATATTTGTAAACAATGGCAATGAAGAAATAAAGAAAAAACCGAAACAATATTTCAATGAAGTTTCCCAACTTCTTTATGGCGAGCTATTAATCAATTCTATAGATCAAGATGGTACAGGTAACGGGCCAGATTTAAAGATTTTAAAACTTATTCCAAAAAAATTTAATAAACCGATTATTTTGTCTGGTGGTTATGGAAACGAATTTCATTTTGAGCAGGCACTTTTGAACAAAAAAATTGAAGCAGTAGCGACTGCTAATTTATTTAACTTTGTAGGAGACGGATTCAAACTAGCTAGAGAAAGTCTTTTAATAAAAAAATTTAATTTAGTTAAATGGGATCCTAAAACTTTAAAAAGTTTAGCTAAAAAGTAATTGAAATTTTTGGTGCCCTCACACGGACTCGAACCGCGAACCTATTGATTACAAATCAATTGCTCTACCAATTGAGCTATGAGGGCTGACAGTATTAAATAAGTTATTTATATTAATTCTTCAAGAAAATAAACATCAATTACTTTCTTAAATAACCATGAAAAATGATAGCAGTTCCTATACCAAATTTTCTTTTAAAGGATCCTTTAATGTTTATTTCATTTTTGAGAATTTTTAAGTACTGATTTTTTGTTCTAATGTAATTGCCTATATCTAAGGCTTTTAAAAAAAATTGTAGTGAAAAAAAATCTGTAGGAAATAATGGTTCTATAATTAATATTTTACTTTTTTTTCTAGTATGATTTCTAATAAAATTAAAAGTAGAACTAACTTGATTATCTGACAAGTGATGAATGACATTATTAATCAAAATTGAATTAATATTGTTTTTATAATTTTTAATACTTTTATCTTCAAAATTTGCAAATTTGTATTTTTTATTTATTTTTTTTGCATTAGCAATAAAACCCTTATTAATATCAAGCCCTAAGTATTTTTTATGATTAAATAATTTACAAAAAAAACCAACTCCACATCCATAGTCAAGCACAAAGTCATTCTTATTAAAAAATTTATTAATCATTTTAGACCAACCTTTTGTAGTTACTGGACCAACATTCATTGGGGTGAAATATTTTGTGAAATTATTCTGAAAAAAATCAGCAGTTATAATAATTGGAAACAATATAAATCTTGTTATTTTAAATTTATTCATTTGATTTTATCGAGCTATTAATATGATGACAGACTATTGAGACTGTATTTGATATATTCAAACTTTCTATATTATTATTTATATTTACTTTAAACTTGAAATCAGAATGAAATAAAGTCTTTTTTCTTAAACCAAATCCTTCAGATCCAAATAGCAAAACGTTTCTACCGGACCAATTATGTTTTGTAAAATCCTTTGTTGCTGATACATCAAAAGCACTAACCCAAAATTCTTTAGTTTTTAAATACTTTAAAGCTGTATTTATATTAGAAACTTTAAAAATATTAATATGTTCTACTCCTCCGCTTGCACTTCTGTATAGGAGCTTGCTATTAGATGGAAAAGATCGCTCCTTTACAATCAATCCATCGATGTTAAATGAAACAGCACTTCTAATAATTGAACCAATATTTCTTGGGTCCGAAACTTCTTCTAAAGCAACAAGATTTAAATTTTTCTTACTATTATTGAGTACGAATTCTTTTAAAGTTACATTATCTAAATTTTCTACCTCAGCTATTAAACCTTGATGAGCTATTTCATCTTTTCCACATAAATTATCTAATTCTTTTCTTGATTTATAAAATACATGGACTCTTTTAAGTAAATTTGATGCTTGATTTTCTCTGTTTAAATTTTTTTGAGCGTCTTCAGTTAAAAAAACCCTTTCTATTCTTCTTTTAGGATTTTTAAGCGCCTCTGTTACCGCATGTTTACCCACTATTAAAAATGTTGTTTTTTTCATATTTTTAAGGTTTTTTTTTGAAATAAATAGCATATTTCAATAGAAAATGATTTATTGCATTTATTCATAAAAAGCTTATAAAACGCTTGTTGTTAAATACTTTTTAAGTTAGGGGGTATCCCTAGGAAAATAAAAGGAGGGGTACCAAAGCGGTCAAATGGGGCGGGCTGTAAACCCGTTGCCTTCGGGCTTCGAAAGTTCGAATCTTTCCCCC
>MDTG01221973.1_pt1 | contig 13157 bp, 12 predicted proteins | sample 811421 | NCBI WGS metagenome assembly MDTG01 (sample SAMN05326645, study PRJNA326480) | marine metagenome | isolation source: seawater | place: Pacific Ocean: South East | collected 2011
AGAGGAAGAAATATCTTATTCTGTAGCCATTGATAAGGCTATGGAACCGATACGCGAATTTATGCTGAAACAAACACGCGAAAAAGACATGGCTTTATTTGTGAGAATGGCTAAGATTTCGCAGCCACGGAATAGATCCGAAATACCAAATACTATTTTGATTCCGAGCTTTATAATAAGTGAACTTAGGACTGCATTCCAAATCGGATTTATTCTATTCGTCCCATTCCTTGTTATTGACTTAGTTGTATCAAGTATTCTGTTGTCTATGGGTATGATGATGCTACCGCCGATCGTTGTTTCTTTACCATTCAAAATATTACTTTTTGTTCTTGTAGATGGATGGAATTTGTTGATCCAATCTTTAGTGGGCAGTTTTAGATAAAATAAGGATTTTTTAATGACACCCGAATATGTAGTGCAATTAGGTCAAGATACTTTGATGTTAGTACTTTATGTGGCAGGTCCTACCTTAATTGTAGCTTTGGTCGTGGGGCTCGCTGTGAGCATCTTTCAAGCGGTTACACAGGTTCACGAGATGACTTTGACTTTCATACCAAAAATTGTTGCTGTAGCGATGATCGTATCCATCATGTTACCGTGGACTATTCGAAGAATGGTAGATTTTACCGCGAATCTATTTTCGAGTATCCCAACGTTAGTTGGATAGGTGAGGCAAGTGGAATATTGGCAGAACCAATTTCATGTTTTTCTTTTCGTGTTACTGCGAGTAAGCGCTCTATTAATAGTAGCACCGATATTCGGCGGAAGGCAGTATTTGGCTCGTGCTAAGATTGGTTTGGCTTTTATGATCTCATTAGTCATTTTCTCTTCTGTTGTAGATACGCCATTTGCGATCCCCGAAGGTTTGTTGCCGTATTCTTTGGTTTTACTTCGTGAAGTGATTTTAGGTACAGTAATTGGTTTTGTAGTTTTACTACTTTTTATTGGAATTCAGTTTGCCGGACAGATAGCGGGATTACAGATGGGGTTTGGTATAGTGAATATCTTAGATCCGCAATCAGGTGATCAAGTCTCAATCGTTGGTCAATTTTTGAATATTTTAGCCACCCTATTAGTTCTTTGCTTTGACGGACATCACATAATACTCAACGGACTGATGGCGAGTTTTGAAGCTGTACCGTTGGCCGGAGTAGTGTTGAAGGCTACTATAGGCCAAAAAATAATTGAATTGACTGCTATGACTTTTATAGTCGCTATTAAAATCAGTGCTCCTATAATCCTAGCTCTGTTTTCAGTAACTGTTGCAATGGGGATTTTGGCCCGAACTGTACCACAAATGAATGTTTTTATTGTGGGATTTCCTGTTCAATTAGCTGTCGGGCTTTTTGTACTGGTCGCGTCCCTTCCCCTGTTCAATATATTACTTGAAAAATCGTTAATTGCTTTACAAAGCGATTTATATGCCCTTCTTGATTTTTTTGGATAGGGATCTAAACAATGGCTGAAGAATCATCTCAAGAGAAAACTGAACAAGCGACACCTAAAAGGCGAGATGAAGCTAGGAAAAAAGGGCAAGTTGCCCGTAGCAGTGAATTAAGTTCTGTAGCTATTTTGATGGCTGGGGCTTTAGCGTTGGGAGGCTTGGGGTCGTATATGTATACGAAACTGAGTTTCTTTATGATTGACGTGTTGTCGAATGCTATCGTTGTTGAATTAACTCCTCTCAATGTGACAGATATTTTGGAAACTTGGTTTAATCACTATTTAATTATTGTAGGACCTTTGATTGTACTACTTGTTTTCGCAGCAATGTTAGTCAATTATGCTCAGGTAGGTATTCTTTTTACTGCCGAACCATTGATACCCAAGGCTAATCGAATAAGCCCACTGAGTGGTATCAAACGAATTTTTTCTAGTAAGGGTTTAGTCGAACTTTTAAAAGGCTTGTTCAAAATTACGGCCGTGGCTGTTATGACCTTTTTTACGGTTCAAAGTGAGCTCGGAAGCGTTGTATCCTATATGGACTTGGGGGTGGGGCAGATATTTCTATCAAGCGGTAATCTAATTCTCACATTGTTTTTTCGAATTGTAATATTGCTTCTAATTATGGCTCTTTTGGATTACGTATTTCAACGTTGGGATTATGAGAAGAATCTACGCATGACTCGTCAGCAGGTAAAAGAAGAGTTTAAGCAACAAGAAGGCGATCCAATTATAAATGCCAGGGTACGTAATTTGCAGCGTGAGATGTCGAGAAAGCGAATGATGGATGATGTCGCAACCGCGGATGTCATAATTACCAATCCAACGCATATTGCAGTAGCACTAAGATATGATATAGAAAATATGCAAGCTCCCTTGGTGTTAGCCAAAGGTCAAAGATTGGTAGCCGAACGAATAAAAGAATTGGGCCGCCAATATAATATTCCGCTTGTAGAAAACAAACCATTAGCACGGGCTTTATTTAAAGCAGTGCATGTTGGTGATGAGATTCCTGAGGATTTATTCAAGGCCGTAGCACAGGTCTTAGCGTTTGTCTTCCAACTTAGGCGTAAAGAGATGGAATTATGATGTTAGGTGAGTATTTTACTGGAGAAAAATATGTATAGATGGCTTAAAATTCTTTCTCGTCATACTGATATTTTAGTAGCTGTGGGCATAATAACGATCCTCGCGGTTATGATTGTGCCGTTACCGACTTATGTCCTCGATTTTTTACTGACATTTAACATCAGTATCGCTTTACTCATACTGATGCTAACAATATATATTACCGCTCCTTTGGAACTCTCGGTATTTCCTGGTTTACTATTGGTAATGACTCTCTTTCGTTTGTCATTAAACGTTGCTTCCACACGTTTAATTTTAAGTGAAGCAGAGGCGGGTCGTTTGATACAGGCTTTTGGTGATGTAGTTGTTCGAGGAAATTATGTTTTGGGTTTTATCATTTTTGTGATTGTTATTCTTATTCAATTTCTAGTCATAACTAAAGGTACTGGACGTGTTGCGGAAGTAGCGGCTCGATTCACATTAGATGCAATGCCAGGTAAGCAAATGGCAATTGATGCAGATTTGAATGCAGGATTGATTGATGAACAGCAAGCTACCATGCGCAGAGAGGAAATATCCCGCGAAGCTGATTTTTATGGTAATATGGATGGCGCTAGCAAGTTCGTAAGAGGAGATGCTATTGCCGGGATTCTCATTACATTAATCAATATTATCGGTGGATTTGCGATTGGTGTTTTTCAACGTGATTTGAGTTTGGCGCAGGCTCTGGAGACCTACACCTTGTTAACAGTTGGCGACGGTCTTGTGACACAGATACCAGCTCTTATTACTTCTACTGCAGCCGGTATCATCGTCACGCGTGCCACCGGTGACAATAATATGGGTTCAGATATTAATAAACAATTGACTGGAAAACCTCAGGCAGGTTTGATAGCTGGCGTTATGTTAGTAGGTATGGGATTAATTCCAGGACTGCCAACGTGGCCGTTCATAGCCATAGGTTTTGTACTAATTGCAATTTCTCTGATTGTAAGACAGCAAAAACAGCAAGCACAAAATGAAGTAGAATTAAAAAATGAATCTCAAGAGTATGAGGAACGGCCGGAAGACTATCTTCGTTTAGACCAGTTAGAGGTACAAGTTGGTTATCAGCTAGTACCACTGGTTGATGCAAATCAAGGAGGTGAATTGATTGAGCGGATTGTACAGATTCGTAAGGTAGCCGCAATGGAAATGGGCTTTGTTGCTCCTCCTGTTCGCGTTCGAGATAGCACTGAATTACAACCGAGTGAATATCATATCCGCGTCAAGGGTAACCCTGTTGCGCGGGGTGAACTTCACACGAAGGAATTATTGGCTATTGATCCCGGATCTGCAGATGGAGAGATTGATGGGGGCGAAGCGATAGATCCAGTATTTGGTTTACCAGCTAAATGGATTTTGCCATCTCAAAGGGAGCAAGCCGAGCTCCTGGGATACAATGTTGTTGAGCCGGTAGCAATATTAGCGACTCATCTAACAGAGGTTATAAATTCACATGCACATGAATTACTTGGTCGACAGGAAACCCAGAGCCTGATAGAAGAGCTTAAACAAGGTTATCCGAATGTCGTTGAGGAGCTGTTACCAGATTCTGAGGCTGTTGGTAAATTACAGAGGGTACTTCAGATTTTGTTGTCCGAAAGAGTTCCAATTAAAGATTTACGATCTATTTTAGAAGTCTTATCAGAATATGTGCAAATTAGTGATGTGGAAGTTCTTAATGAATATGTGCGTACTGCTTTGCGACGTTCGATTTGCAACATGTTGCTAAAGGATTCTATTGATCAGTCGATAGCCGTACTCACAATAGATGGTAATTTAGAGAGCGTTATGGCAGAAGCTGTTCAAAGTACGCCATCAGGAATCATGGTTGCTTTAGATCAGGCAGTCACGAGTGAAATCTTTGGTGTTTTGACTAATATGATTGACGGTATGGTCGCTAATGGTCAACAACCCACTGTATTAGCATCTCCACAGATCCGTCTTGCATTTCGAAAACTGACGATGGCTAATTTTCCAACTCTTAACATTATCTCATACAACGAGATAGCCCCAGATGTAGACGTGACTTCTGTGGGAACAATTGCTGTAGACGAATATGAAAATACGCAAATACATAGCTCGGAATATGCCGGAGGCGCTCCAGCAAGTACGAGATGATTTTGGTCGTGATGCCGTCATTTTGAGTACCAGACAATTACGGCGAAACAGTAGATTCAACCCTACTGATCAGAATCAGGTAGAAGTTACTGCTGCTTACGATAACGAGATTACTTCGGAAGTCACGGAAATTTCACCTACTGACACAAATTCGATTTTAGGTGATATCTCGCACGAAGATGCCTACGTGCCGGAAAAAAAATCAAATGTTTCTCATGATTTTATGGAAAATAGAAATACTCCTGTAAACAAAGATGAACAAATCAACATTGCTATAGAAAATTATCAAGAGAAACAAGAATTTAAGAATAGTTCTGCAAATAATAATAAAAATAAATCGAATATCGATAAAATGTGCTATGAATTCCGAAAAAATGGGATAACTGAAGAAATAATTGAACGATTATTCCACTCGTTACTTAATGAGGATAAAAACCATAACCCGAAAACATATACTGAATTGCTTTCTTTTGCTGACAACTGGTTTAGATCTCAGTTGCCTGGATGTCGGCGTTTAAGAATTAATCAGAAGAGACAAGTTATTGGATTTGTCGGATCTGCAGGGGCTGGAAAGACAACTGCTATCGCGAAAATAGCTGGGAGTTTAGCGGAAATGAGACAGGATGGAGTTGTCATTATTAGTACCGATAATCGGCGTATTGGTGCACTTGATCAGTTGCAGTCATTATCTCAAATAATAGATGTTCCCTACGAGACAGCCTTTGATGATATGGAGATGCGTCTGACATTGGAAAGGCATAAGGTAGCTAATTTTGTTCTAATTGATGCACCTGGATACGGATGTCGCGATGAAACTGGTTACCGAGAATTGAAAAGGATATATAGTAGTGTCGATGTGAAGGAGGTTTATATTGTTCTGGATGCGACCAATGATTTTCAACATATGATGGACATCATTCGATCAAGCTCTGTTTTTCCGAATCCTCGGCTACTTTTTACAAAATTAGATCAGGTTTCTCGTATTGGAACAATACTAAGTGCTTCATTTTGCAGTGAAATACCGACATCGTACATCTCAACAAGTGATCAAATATCGGGGGGTATTGAGCCAGCAAATATGAATAAAATGTTTACAGAAATGCTTGGAAATTACCGTCAACAGGTGTTAGATGATGAGTAAAGAGCAGCAAAGGTCTATTGCAATAACAAGTGGTAAAGGTGGAGTTGGCAAGAGTTGCATTGCGTACAATTTAGCAGAATCTATTTCGCAAAAAGGAATAAAAACTCTACTTATTGACACGGACTTTGGACTAGGAAGTTGTTCTGTATTGGCTGGTGTACATAGTAATTTTACCTTAGAAGATATTTTATTGGGAAGATGTAAACCGATAGAGGCTTCGGTGGAATGCCCGTCTGGTTTATATATATTACCTGCGTCCTCTAGTGGGAAAAAAACAGATTGGTCGGAAGGCAGAAATAATAAAATTGTAGCTAAATCGTTGGTCGATTTTGAAACGCAATTTGAATTTATTGTTGTTGATACGCCTGCTGGTTTAGGAACAAGTACAATTGAGACCGTTTCTTCTACAAATAATCAGATGCTAATATTGACGCCGGATCCTACTGCAATTGCAGATGCTTATGCTTCGCTTAAAATATTATATGCTCAGCGAAAAGATCTTACAGTTCAATTACTGACAAACATGGTTGAATCAGAGCGAGAAGCTGAAAACCTTCAAGTCAAATTTGCTGAATTGGTGCAACGTTTTTTGGGAGCGCAAATTGAAAACATAGGTTATATTCCGATAGATCGGCTTGTAAGAGAAGGGGTTAAAAGGCAACTGCCATTTGTTACATTTAAACCAACTCCACCAGCGGCAGAGGCGGTTGAACTCTTGGCTAATAAATGTTTGTCGAGGAATCAAGATAATAGTTTTTCATTTTTTGAACGTGTTTTGATGTTGCGAGCTAAAGGGTTAAAATAGGTCATACATCTGAGGATATTTTTATGGGTGCAAACAAAACATCGGCTACTAACGTAACTAAAAATTATGCTAGGCATAAAACGTCTGGCGAAAAAAATGGTGAATTAAGCGATACCCGAAAAGAAATTGTTGAGTATATACCCCTTGTTAAGTATATAGCTGGAAGATTAGCTATAGGTTTGCCTCGGTCTGTCGAAATGAATGATCTGGTAAATGCAGGCGTCGTAGGATTAATAGAGTCGTATAGTAATTTCGATGTAGAGAAGGGAGTCAAGTTTGAGACTTATGCTTCCTTAAGAATTAGAGGATCAATCTTAGATGAACTTCGAGGAATGGATTGGGCTCCTCGGTCGACCAGAGCTCGAGCGAGAGAAGTAGAGCGAGCGATGTCGAAACTAGAAGGTAAATTAGGACGTTCGCCATCCGAAGAAGAAGTTGCTTCTGTGCTTGAGGTTGATATGCAAACCTACTATCAAATAATCGATGACGTTAGTTCTGCGTCTTTATTATCGCTCGACGAGATGAGCTATGGTGAGGATAGCGATCGTCCCGTAGCTTTGGTAGATACTTTGCGGTCTAATGATCAACCTAATGCGCTAAGTAAATTAGAGAGAGAAGAGATCCGTGATTTATTAGCAGATTCTATTGGTGAAATCGCCGAACAAGAGCGATTAGTTGTTGCTTTATATTATTACGAGGAATTGACGTTGAAAGAAATTGGCCAAGTCCTTGAATTATCTGAGTCAAGAGTATCTCAATTACATACTAAAGCAGTCTTAGGTTTAAGATCTAAATTACGTAAACGTCTTGTGGCCTGAGATTTATAGGTTACCGAGGCCTTATTTTGCAAATCAAAAAGCAAGATCGTATAAAGCAAATTACTCAGAGCATTATTGGTTTACCAACACTACCGACAGTTATTACCCAGATGATAGGTTTAATTGAAAACCCAGGAACTTCGGCGAAAGAGGTTTCTCAACTTATCTCGACTGATCAAGCTTTAACTGCTAAGATTTTGAAATTAGCAAATTCAGCTTTTTATGGTTTTCCCCGAGGTATTTCTACGGTTAATCAGGCCGTCGTTGTCCTTGGATTTGAGACTGTTAAAAGCCTAGGTCTAAGTATTTCTGTATTAGAGCGTTTCGCTGTTGAAGAGATAAAAAGTAGTTTCGACCGGCAAAAATTTTGGGAACATTCGATTTCGTGTGGAGTCGCGGCTCGACTACTTGCAAGAAAATTCAACTATCAATTGCGAGGCGAGGCATTTTCTTGTGGAATTCTTCATGATGTTGGAAAACTTATACTAAGTCAATATTTCGCAGACGAATTCAATCAAATTTTGTTAATGTCAGAAGAAGAGTATATCCACATTAGTAAAGCTGAAGAGCGTGTTCTTGGTGTCACACATACTGATATCGGTAGATGGCTTGCTGAAAAATGGAATTTACCTTCGAGTTTAATCTCAGCAATTGCTCATCATCATAAGCCTAGTAATTCTTCTGCGAATGACACTCAACTTTCATCTTTAATCCACTTAGCTGATATATTATGTCGAAGAGAAGAGATAGGTGATGGAGGTGGGCCAAGTTCGCCATCCTTAGATCCATCTGCATTAAGTGCTATTGGTATGTGTGACGAACCTAATATCGCTATGCAAAACCTTTATAGTTTAGGACAAGTACTACATACTGAGATGGAAAAAGCGGATATATTTAATAATATCGCCAGTGGAAGGGTCTGAGGTTTAAGTAGATTTTACGTGTAAAATAAGAGCTGTAGCCTTAGATGTTTTTGCTGAATTATGAATTCATCGACGATTTAAAATAAAACGCAATTGATCAAGTAAAAAATCTGTCTCATTTTCAGTTCCTACGGTAATACGTAAACAGTCATCTAGTCTTGGTTGTTCAAAATAACGTACCAAAACACCTCTTTTTTTGAGTTCCAAATATAGATTTTTTGCACAAATTTTTTTTGAGCGCACAAGTACAAAATTGGTAGCAGATTCCCAAACATAAAACCCCATATTGCGCAGGTCCGTAATTAACCTTTCGCGAGTCTGACATATTAGCATAGCATTTTGTTTCATGTTTTCAATATCTTCCAGAGCTGCCTCTGCAGCAACAAGACTCAGACGATTAACGTTATAGTGGTCTTTTACTTTCAACATTCCATCGATCAACTCTGTATTTGCGCACGCAAACCCTATGCGCAGTCCTGCCAAACTAAAAGATTTCGACATTGTCCGAATAATTACAACGTTGACATGGCTTTCGACTAAATCCATTGCTCCGCCTGTTGAAAAATCGATATACGCCTCATCTATTGCTAATATGCCATTTACTCGCGAGGCCAAGTCTTCAATTATTTCAAGAGGTAATATGGTTCCTGATGGTGAATTTGGATTAACCAAAAACGTTAATTTTGCATTAGTATTAGCCAATTCTGTAGGTAAGGAAAAGTCGTCTGGATAATCAACCACTACCGCGTTTGCGCCTTGTATGTCAATTAATGGTTGATAATAGCCATAGGTTGGATAAGAGTACGATATTACTTCGTTTTCGCTAACAAAACTTCGAATTAAAATTGTTAATAATTCGTCCGACCCATTTCCAACAATAAACTGTTCAGGTTTTTTACTGAATGTTTTGGATAAAAGTTTGCGAAGATGAGTAGCATCTGGGTCTGGGTAGAGCCTTAATTCGTCAGTGCATGCTTGACGTAAACGAGTTAAAACTAATTCGGACGGTGAATATGGATTTTCGTTTGTATTTAGTTTTACGTATTTTTTTTGTTGTGGCTGTTCACCAGGACTATATGATTTCATATTCGAAATATTTGTTCGGAATGCTTGATCTAAAAAACTATGTCTCATAATTTAAAATATTTATATCGTAGTTGAGTGAGCAATAAATTGGCGTTGCTTGTGTTGATAATACTTACATAAAAAATTAATATTTTTGTAGAATATTCTCTTCTTTTTGTCGTATTAAGAATATGAAAATAGATTGAGATTTCAAGACTTTTGATTAATCTATGGAACCTTCACTTTCGTCATATCGATCTACTTTTTTTACACCATCAATTTTAAGTAATCGAGCTATAGCTGAGCTCAGGTGTGTAATGTTTTTTACATCTATCCAGAAATCCTGCTTAGCGATTTTTTCTATAGTTTCTGTTGTGGCAGATTGAATATTACAACCACTCTCACCTAAAGATTGTGAGATGTCGGAAAGTAAAAATTTTCGGTCATTACTCTGAATTTTTAAACGTACAGTAAATAATTCTTCGCTATCGGTATTCCAACTGATCTTCAAGAATTTCTCAGGCATGTGGCTGTAGTGACCTGTGTATTGACAATCTGTACGATGGATTGAAGCGCCGTCTCCGTCCGAGATAAGCCCCACTATTGCATCACCGGGAATTGGTCTACAGCATTTTCCACGACTCATAATGTAGTCATTTACACCATGTATTTGTATTGCGTCAATATCTTGATTACGAGACACTTTAAGATCTGGTTGATGAGGAATTAGAACTTCGATGATTCGGCGAACAGATAAATCTCCATTGCCAATCTTAACGTATAGGCTTTCTGTTGTGGCAATATCCAGCTCTAACAATATATGAGATAGTTTTTCTCCTGAAATAGTGTCATAGGAGTATCTCTTCAACTCACGTTCTAATATTTCTTTTCCCAACCTTTCAGAATGTGCGTGTCTTTCGTCTTTTAACCAACGACGAATTGCTTGTTGTGCTTTTCCCGTTTTTACGGATTCGAGCCATGAATTGTTTGGCGATTGATGTGGATTGGTAATAATTTCTATTGTATCTCCACTCGTTAGAGTTTCATTTAGAGGAACCACTTGTTTGTTTACCTTAGCGGAGAGACAGTGGAAACCTATATCCGTGTGTACATGAAAGGCAAAATCAACGGGAGTCGCCCCTTTGGGTAATTGTAGTAAGTCTCCTAATGGCGTAAAAACAAAAATTTCGTCACGAAATAATTCGATTTTAAAATCTTCTAAAAATTCCGTTGGATTTGTGGAATGTTGCTGTATGTCGATTACATGTTGTAGCCAATTCAGGTGTTGATCGAGCTCAGCTGAATCCTGACCAGATTTGTAGCGCCAATGAGCTGCGATTCCTAATTCAGCGGTATGATGCATTTCTCGCGTCCGGATCTGGACTTCAACTGGTAGGCCTCTTGGTCCGATCACTGATGCATGAAGCGATTGATACATATTCGACTTAGGTGTTGAGATGTAGTCTTTTATTCGTTCAGGTATTGGTGAGTAAATACCATGTACTAAACCAAGGGTATGATAACATTCGCGAACAGAACTTACTGTGATCCTTATCGCAAATAAATCATAGATTTCTTCAAATGGTTTATTTCTAGCGCACATCTTGGAGTAAATGCTATAAAAATTTTTCGGCCGGCCAGTAATTTCGGCGATTGTTTCACTTAGATGTAATTCCTCTTCGATCGGTTTTTTAAATTCTTCAATGTAGTCTTCACGATCGCGTCTTTTCATTGAAACTTTTTCACGAAGTTCAGCATATATCTTCGGATGGATGAATTTCAAACTACGATCTTCGAGTTCCCATCGAATGCGTGCAAGGCCGAATCTGTGTGCTAACGGAGCATAGACGTCTAAGGTTTCGTGGGCAATGCGTTTTTGAGACTCAGGGTCGACGAATTCAAGAGTTCGCATGTTGTGTAATCGGTCTACCAGCTTAATTAGTATGACACGAATATCTTTAACCATAGAAAGTAACATTTTTCTATAAGTTTCGGCTTGGCGTTCTTCACGGCTTTCATAGGTGAATTGGTCAATTTTAGTTACTCCCTCGATCAAATCAGCAATCTTGTGACCAAAATGTTTAGAAATATCCTCATGTGTTGTTTCTGTATCTTCAATAACGTCATGCAATAATCCGGCAGCTATTGCCGTATCGTCTAAACGTAATTGCGCTAATAAGCGAGCAACCTCGACACAATGTTGTAAGAAAGGTCGACCTGACTTTCGGTGCTGTCCTGCGTGTTTTAAGCTGGCAAATTCATATGCTCTTGCAATTAAGCGAAAGTTTGCTTGATCGTTACAAGAAGCTACTTCAATAAGTAGCATTTGGAGCTCTAGCTCATCTTTTGTTTCATCCAGGATCGCGTCTAAAGAAGCATTTTGTTTATTTTTAGGCTCTGATCTATATATGGATTGTTTGGTTAATTCAGACAAAAATTTTATTCCACGATCTCATTAAGTTACTTGAATTTTGGTAGGCGAGAAGCTAGTCGAAAGGAAAATTCAAGGATTTCATTTATTTGAGCGATTTTTTGAATAATAGTTGACAAATTATTAGTCCGTAGACTCTGGATCTTGAGAGCTTGCTTCTGCAAAATCAAGAATTGATAAGTCGAAATCTGGATCCGGAATAGGAATAGATTTGTCCTTGAGTTGTTGCCCTAATCGTTTTATATCTGAGCGTAACCTTTCTATAGTTGCTTCGAGGCTTTTTTGTTGGTTTTTTAGTGAGATTTCTTGATCGGCAAGTCGACTGTTTTCCTCACGGGCTTCACGTAGGGCACTATTTTTCAAGGCTATTTGTTGTTTGACTCGAAGCAATTTACTCGCGCAGTAGTATTGGATTAGTAAGGCAATGCATATACTAAGTAGCGTAGCAATCCACCAGACATTCATAAAAAACCTCATTTGACGGTTTGAAACTATATTTTCACTAAAACTGTGTATAAATACAGATAATTTTTCTTTGATATTACAGAAATACGACTAAATATCGAATGATATCCCTATGGGCAAATATAACAGGTTATTGCCAAATAATTCAACAATATTTCTTATATTTATTCAATGGGCTAAAACAAAATAACTATTTATTGTTCAATAACTCTAGATAAAGACTGATTTTCCTTTATATCTGAATTATTTAAAATTTACTACCCAGATGCAAGAAGAATTTATTCATAGCTTACAGACCCCATATATTTTGCCGAAAAAATTAATTCATTGCTATTAACTTTGTAACACAAGTTTTTTGTTATAAATTCTTTGAAATTTGCGAGCTTCCTGATTTTTCTTTCTAAACCGGATATTGTTTCTGAATGCCGAGATATCAGAGTATTATACGAGGATCGTCTTTCTGGAGTTTATTTACAGTTGGCGATTTTGTAAGTGTTGCTTTGATTACAACTGTGTCAGTAGTCGCGTTGGTTATTGGCAGATCTTCCGTTGAGGGTTCGATTGTAAGAGTAAATTGTATCGGTGGAGAGTATACTTTTGGGTTGGGCAAGAAAGATAAAAAGAGTTACGAGGGTCCCTTGGGGAAAACTATTGTTGAGCCTACATCAGATGGAGTAAGGATTTCCAGATCACCCTGCAACAATCAGATTTGTGTAAGACAAGGTTTTATTCGTAACGAAAGAGAGATGATCGCTTGTATACCTAACAGGGTTATTGTTACTGTTATCGGAGAAAGCGAGGCTTATGATGGGCTATCTCGGTAAAGACTCCT
>MDTG01028292.1_pt1 | contig 13156 bp, 10 predicted proteins | sample 811421 | NCBI WGS metagenome assembly MDTG01 (sample SAMN05326645, study PRJNA326480) | marine metagenome | isolation source: seawater | place: Pacific Ocean: South East | collected 2011
AGTTATTATAATGATTGGAGCATTTTTTCTACTATATCATTACGTGTTAGAGAAATAATAATTCTCTCTGTAATTGCAATGATTGAGATATATTACTCTATATATAAGTATATTCCTTTACTAATAAAGGAAACGACCATCTTTAGTGGTTTGGAAAACATATTCTATTCCTTTAGTAGAGACATTATGTATCACATTGTTCGTTAAGCTTTTATATTATATTCTGGTAACTGGTCAAATTGCATATATTTAAAAATTTCATTTTGTTTTTCATTAATATTTTTGAAATATCCCATATACGTGTTTTTATCAGGTATATTACCCTCTATAGCCGTAATTGCAGATAATTCCGCAGACGCTAGATACACATTTGCTCCTTTACCAAGGCGATTTGGAAAATTTCTAGTAGAAGTAGATAATACATTTGCGTGGTCATCAACACGTGCTTGATTACCCATACATAATGAACATCCTGGCATTTCAGTTCTAACCCCAACTTTTTCATATATATTGTAATATCCTTCTTCTACTAGTTTTTCCTCATCCATTTTTGTGGGCGGCGCAATCCATAATTTTGTATTTAAAACATCTTTTTGCTTTTCTAGTAATTTACCAGCAGCACGGAAATGACCTATATTCGTCATACAACTTCCTATGAATACTTCGTCGATTTTTTCTCCAGAAACTTCAGATAATAAAACTGCGGCATCTGGGTCATTTGGAGCACACAATATAGGTTCGGTTATTTCGTTCATATTTATTTCTATAGTTTCAATATATTCGGCCCCATCATCTGCTTCCATAAGAGTTGAATCTATTAACCAATCTTTCATTTTATTGATTCTACGCTGTAATGTGTCTTTATCATTATATCCTTGAGATATCATCCATTCTAAAAGAGCAATATTAGATTCTAGATATTCTATAACTGGTTCTTTATTTAATTTGATCGTACAACCAGCAGCAGAACGTTCGGCACTAGCATCAGATAATTCAAACGCTTGTTCACATGTTAAATCACTTAGACCCTCTATTTCTAAAATTCGTCCATTAAATACATTTAATTTATTTTTTTTTTCAATTGTAAGTAGTCCTCTTTGTTTCGCGTAATACGGAATAGAGTGAACTAAGTCTCGTAATGTAATTCCAGGCTGTATTGTTCCTGTGAATTTAACTAATACAGATTCTGGCATCTCTAATGGCATTGTCCCTGTTGCTGCAGCAAACGCAACTAATCCTGAACCAGCGGGAAAAGAAATACCTATAGGAAAACGCGTATGAGAATCGCCACCAGTACCAACCGTATCTGGTAGTAACATTCGGTTTAACCAACTATGAATAATTCCATCGCCAGGTTTTAATGACACACCACCACGATTATGGATAAATTCAGGTAATGTATTATGTGTAACAATATCTACTGGTTTAGGGTAAGCAGCTGTATGACAAAATGACTGCATAACTAAATCTGCTGAAAATCCAAGGCATGCTAAATCTTTTAATTCATCTCTCGTCATTGGACCTGTAGTATCTTGTGAACCTACACTAGTAACTATCGGTTCACAATATGTTCCTGGTAAAACACCCGGTTCATTACAAGCACGTCCTACAATTTTTTGTGCCAAAGTATATTTCTGATTTTCTTGTGATTTCGTTGAAATATTATTAATAAATATAGATTTTTTAAATTGTCTCAAAGTTTGTTGAGCCTTATTTGTTATATTTTTACCTATAATAAGATTGATACGCCCTTTAGCCCTTACACTATCAAATATAGTTTGTGAAGGTAACTTCCATTCTGATATAATTTCATTGGTAAATGAATCGATCACAATTCCTTCATATGGATGTACGTCTATTAATTGTCCAGTATACATATTTTCAATATTCATCTCAATAGGTAATGCTCCACTGTCTTCCATTGTATTAAAAAAAATAGGTGCTATTTTATTTCCAAAACAAAATCCTCCATTTTTTTTATTTGGAACATATTCTATTTCATCTCCAAAGTGCCATAATATGCTATTTGTAGCACTTTTGCGACTTGAACCAGTTCCTATTACATCACCAACATATGCTACAGGATATCCTATATATTTTAATTTCTCAATTAATTTCATTGGACCAATTTCATAATCTACATCTGGAACTATTCCATCCCTCGGATTTTTTAACATACATAATGAGTGAAGTGGAATGTCTGGTCTACTCCACGCATCTTGTGCTGGTGATAAATCATCAGTGTTTGTTTCTCCACTAACTTTAAATACATTCATAGTTATCTTTCCAGGAACTTTTGGATTTTTTGTAAACCAATTACCATCCGCCCAAGATTTAATTAATAAATCAGCATAAATATTACCCTTTTTATATAATTCTTCTACTTTGTAATAGTTGTCAAATATTAAAATGGTATTCTCTAATTGTTTATATGCATGTAAACCAGTCTCACCTTTTTCAAGTAATTTTGTTAATATTTCTACATTATATCCACCTTGCATTGTTCCAAGAATATCAATTGCTTTTTTTTTAGTAAATATATTACTTTTTACATCATCATTACAAATATCATTAAGTAAATTAGCCTTTAGATAACTGGTTTCATCAACACCAGGTGTAATTCTGTTAATAAATTGATCTTGTATAAATTTCTTATCACTATAATTATATTCGTTATTTCTAATAATAGAACACAAATCTGAAACTTGTTGTGTGTTTAACGGTAATGGAGGTATTCCTTGTTTTGCTCGCTCTCTTGTTAAATTTAAAATATTTTTTTTAAAACCATTAAACATATTGGTCATATATTTATATACTTACTACGTAAATAGTTTTAAATATTAATTAAAAATAATACTGTATTACTTTAATAATCTAAATAGCTATAATAATATTTTTATTATTGTATTTCAGGATTGAATGGTAGGCAATGACAATTGTTGTATTGGTCAAGTGTGCCTAGTTCACGATTATGGCAATTACAATAGCTATTTGAAATTACTGATTGGACGGGCACATTCATACAAAATTCGTGCGGATATCCTTGAATTTTACAGTCTACTAACGATTGATACCCCTCTATATTTGACGAAAATATCTTGCTTTCGTAGAATTTAAATATATAATAAATAGTTGCTATTATCAATAAAATATAGCTTATATTTTTGATATTCAGAGAGAACATTATATAAAATATAGATATTGTATAATATTAAAGTCCAAGTTTATTCTTAAGATTTGAAAATCGTGATTTACGTGTTTTATTATTTTTTGAATTACTCTTCTTTTTAGCTTTCACATTACTTTTTTTTGGTTTTTTTTGTGTTTGTGTTTTTTTGGTATTTTTCTTTTCACCTGGTGTGTATCTCAAGAAATACTCTTCATATTCTTTTGAATTACGCTTGCTTTGAAGCTCTTTAAATTTATCAGCCTTGTTCGCACGAATATCCTCCATCGTTTCCTGCTTTCCGTAACAGCTTACGGTAAATCTCCTTAAAAGTCCCTTCTGTTTAAGACGATTTTTTGACTGGACGATAAAGAGATATTCTGACATACACAATAATCTATCTGTGTCAAAATAAGGACGATTAGCGTATAAGAAGGCTAAATAGAAACTCAACATGGTATCAATGGTTGCTATTTTAACCGTTTTTTTCCCTAATTTAATTGTATTATAACTGTGACACGCAGTAGGTTTATATAACATACACAATGTCTCCTTATCAACCAACAGCTCATAGTGTGTGTCTACTAGCTCGCCTATTGGGGGTTTTATAACAACCTTCACATTTGAATAACCCTTTTCTACTAAACGCTCTTTTAATATAGTGCTTGTCTTTTCGGGGTATTCTGTTAATACATCAAAATCGGGAATAGTCAACAATTGTTTTCGCTGTTTAAGTGGCATATACTTACTATACATTGTGCTCGCAAATCCCCCAAAAAACACCAATCCTTGATCTATTATTGAATCACGAACAGTATAATATATATCATCTCGGTCATTTTTTTCTCCTTCGAATGAACGCTGGAAATTTACCGTGTCGCATTTTGAATTTTTTATAGGATAATTTTTATTCAGTAATATAAGCCGTTTTAAAACTTTTTCCCACCGACTAACGTCACCATCAGGGCGCGATAATTCAAGATACATTCCCATTCTCAAAAAATTAGGAGGTGCATACGATATTCCATTTACCTTAATCACATCCTTTTGTAGAGTTTTATATATTTCGGGTACTAAATAGGTAATATCTGCTACCGGAATGAAATTTACAAATACCTTGTATGTTCCTTTGTGAACCCCCGATTTTGCCTCTACATCGGAATATCCCTTACTTAAATATATGTCGGCCAATTCTTTTGCGTCGTTAACAGCATTTATAGAGAAAAAATCATAGTCTGGAATATCCACATCTTTATCATAAAACTGATCCTCCAAGGGTAATATATTATTAATCGCAGTGCCACCATAACAAATAAGTTTTTTTTCGCGGATAAATTGTTCCACAATAGCATTTACATCTCGTATTAAATCCGATTGAGCTAACTTACTAGCTACCCGCTTTTCTGCTTTATCTACGGCTGTGCGTAAAATTTCTAATTCTTTTTCTTCAAATGTCATATTTTTATTACTCATATATATTATTCTATTATAAACATTTAATTATAATAGAATAAATGATATAGTCTATTAACTAATACCAAGCAGTTTTTTTATATCGTCTGTTCCTTGATTGGCAATCGTTTGATTAATACTAGGTCCCAAATCAATAACAGATTCAATTTCGGGATTGTCCATTCTAAATGTTTTTGGTTTAAGAATGAAGGAAGATTCATTTCTGTTAAATTCATTAACATAATCTTTCAATTGTGAGTCTGTATTTTGAAACGACATGCCTACAAACTGAATACCAAATCCAATAGGAAGGTTTTTTTCTTCTTTGCTTGAATAGACCATCTTATGTGTTAACTGTCTCCAATCATTATTGATCGGATTAACAACATCACGGTCGGGTAGACAAATGGTCATTTTCTCTCTGTTAAAATTCTTAATCTCATCCATATCGCCCGCAAGAGTCGCTTCCTTAAATCTTATCAAACGCATATTTTCACCTCCACTAATAATATTTACATATTCATATAATTTAGATTCTTCCACATTTAGTGGTTCAGCATTATTTATAATTATGATAACTTTACTATTCAAATATTTCATCTCAACATCCCCCAAATCTTTCCCGCCGTATTGATAGCTATATCTTCGGGTTAAAAGTCTATCGTAAAAGTGTCTGTTGATTGAATCAGCTATTGAATCTAGTATATTTTTATGTTCCGTTTTAATGCGAAAGTGTAAAAATAGAGGGTCGGATGATACGTTGCCTGCGCTTTCTACACCTGCTGTGAATGCCATATTTCTTATTTTTTCCATCACACTATCAAACTCCAGATAATTATAGGTCTCTTTGATGCCGAAATTTTTCTCGGTTGAAAATGATATTATTGGTCTATCATCGAAAGAATAAATTTCAAAATCTAAACATCTAGCGCCCAACTGAATACAATTTTCAACCGCACAATCGTCTACAAAATCATGCGAAAATGAACCACTTGCGCAACAATTATACGCAGTTTTAACATAGAAATCGCGTAATCTATAGTCTCCGTATGTTTTATTTTTGTTATCTTCGTCTTCTTGTGTCTTGGCGTAATTAAACGGTTTCAATTCAGTAACGTTCATTTTATTTTTCTTTATATTATTACAATTTGAAGAAGATAATGTTAATTTAGAATAAGACCATATCATCAATAGACCAATCATCAATGTTCCTACTAAAATAACCCCTATCTGTACTAATTTGGCTTTTTTTAAATTTATTGAATTTTTTACAGTATCTACCATTGCATTATAGTTTTTTTTAATTGCGTCAGCCATTGTTTGTATAATATATATTATTATAATTTAACTATGTGAATTTATAATAGTTTTTATGGTTAATATTAGTTAAATAATAATATGATTATTATATAAATATGCCTGGTGGTCTTATGAATTTAATAGCAGAAGGTAACCAAAATATAATTTTAACAGGTAATCCTACGAAAACTTTTTTTAAATGTACGTATGCTAAATATACCAATTTTGGGCTACAGAAATTTCGTATTGACTATGATGGACAAAGAATCTTAAATATGAACTCTACGTCAAACTTCAAGTTTAAAATGCCTAGAAATGGGGGTGATTTAATAATGGACACATATTTAGTTGTTAAACTACCAACAATATGGAGTCCTATTATTCCGCCTCAAGAAGATTCCACCAATAACATTGAAAATAAATGGAGACCTTATGAATTTAAATGGATTAAATATCTTGGTTCGCAAATGATAGAACGTGTGCGATTTACAGTAGGCGGACAGGTAATCCAAGAATTTACCGGAAGCTATTTACACGCAATGGTTGAAAGAGATTTTGATTCGTCAAAAAAAGCATTATACTACAAAATGATTGGTCATGTTCCAGAACTCAATGACCCAGCAAATGCATACGACCGAGTAAATGTGTATCCGAACGCATACAAGATGGAGTCAAACGTTGGTCCGGAGCCATCTATTCGGTCGCGCTCTATCTATATTCCGCTAAATATATGGTTTACAATGGCTTCCAAAATGGCGTTTCCGATCACAGCATTACAATATAACGAATTTCATATTGAGGTTGACATTAGACCAGTAAAGGAATTATATTTGATTCGTCATATTCCAGATGTAAATGATTCTGGTAGTTACTATCATCAGGCTAATCTTAATGAAACTAATGAGCAATTTCATCGTTTTTTACATCCTCCCGAAACAGCGGAATTATATGATTTTGATTTTGCTGATACCAGAACAAATTGGGATGCGGATGTTCACTTAATTACTACATATGCTTTTTTGTCAGAAGATGAACAGAGAGTGTTCAAACTAAACGAACAATCCTATTTAATCAAACAGGTATATACTCATACATATAAGAACATTGTTGGATCGAATATTGTTGATATTGAAACAAGAGGAATGGTTTCTAGTTGGATGTGGTTTATCCAACGAAGCGATATTGCGGCGCGTAATCAATGGTCTAACTATACTAACTGGCCGTATGATTTCCTACCATATAATGTTGTTACGGCTGGTGAGAGTGAGGTATTGCAATTAAATTATGCACTAGGTGACAAGGTTGAGAATACTATTACTCCTGATTTTGATTTTGAACGAGACACAACTGCTAATCCAACACAACAATCACATCAATCATCTATAATGATTTCAGGAGAGTATCATCCAGATAACCAGAGAGAAATTATGGATTCATGGGGATTAATAATAGACGGAAAATATCGCGAGAACCCTATGGATGCCGGAGTGTTTAACTACATTGAAAAGTATACACGAACCCCTGGCAATGGTCCCGATGGACTTTATTGTTATAATTTCTGTCTCCATAATAACGTGGGTGATTGCCAACCTTGTGGGGCGATGAATATGAGCTTATTTAATAAGATTCAATTTGAAATGAGAATCATTGACCCACCAATGGATATGAGTGCGCAAGTGCTAGTTGCGTGTGACGGTTCGGGGAATATTGTTAGTGTAGATAAAACTCGTGAAAATATTTATGATTATACTTATGACTTGACCGTATTAGAAGAACGATATAACATTTTGACATTTTCAGCAGGCAACGCTGCGCTTTCTTACGCTAGATAATTAAATTTATTTAAGTTTAAATATATAGTTAAAACGAAAATGGTGCTGGTCCACAATACTTGAAGCTTTCGTTGCCCGTCGGACCAATCCAACAATTATTATCATCTACGAACGCGTTCACTATATTAGACGACGTGTCATCGCTAGCATCCTCAGTAGATGCGGCTGGTTCAATGTCTTCGGTCTCTGGTTCACCTTCTGTCTCGCTCGTCCCTGTCCCACTGCTTTCTGAAGTGCTGGTTCCTGTACCGCTATTAATAGCTGGTTCATCTGTCTCTGTTTGAGAAAATGAGGCAGCATCAATTGCATCACTAACACGTTTAGCCTCCTTTTCCATCTCTGTAGCATAATCATAGGTTTGGTCTATTTCGTAATTCTGAGAATCATAAGGTATCTTTTTTAAACGATACATTACTTGAGAAACACTACCATCGACGTTGTCGTTGATTTGGAATACAGAAAATCCGCAACCCTTACAACATTTATCGAATACGCATTCTAATTCATCATTATTTTTATCATCGTTTCTACATATTCTAGGGCATACTTGGTATTTTATAACCTTATTGTCGCCATCTTTTCCCGTTTGAACAGGCATACAACTACCTCCAATATTGTTCGCTTCATTACAATCTTCCGCACATTTGTTATCTTTGATACCACACTGGGAAATCGTACACTCATTTTGATGATGCGATTTAACTAAATCTTCGTCTACTTCTTCTGTTGTATCATCTTGATATTTAACTTTATATTTTCCATTGACATATGAAACAACTTCCGCAGAGCTCCAAATGTTGTTATAATCTGATGGATTTAATATTGCTTGTGAAATTGATTCGTCCCCCTTATAAACTTCAACATAACTGCCTATATCATAAGGAGTTGTAGAGCAATCTTTATTAGTGTATTTTTTTTCTAATTGGTTAAAAGAAAGTTTATTTTCATCATTAATAAAATTAGTAAATCCTTCGTAAGTTGTTTTATTTAATGCCACTTTAAGTAAACAGCTACCAATTATTATTAATGATACCATAATAATTATTGTTTGAATTTTCATACTATAAAATAATATGAGATAAATAAATTGGATTCTATTATTAATTTTATAGCTATAATATATTAAATGGATATTAAACAAGCCTTTGATATTTCGTTTTATAAGAAATTATTTTCTACAAAAGGCAGAAATCTAAAAAAAGAAGCAAAGGAAAAAAATGATTGGTATAAATTTTTTGTTGGGTGTGGTGTATCTATTATAGGAGTTCTTATAGTAGGTATTGCCGGTGCTAATATTGTTTATTTTTCTAATTTGAGCACTGAAGATAAAACCGGACAAGGTGACATTGAGACAATTGGGACGTATTTCCCAATACCCGAAAATTTAAAATTTGGTATTCTTGCTGGTAAGAGATATGATGATTTTGAACCGTATGTTAGTGGAACGGATGCTGAGGTAAAGCCTGCTAATATAACGCTTAGTAAATTCAACATACCTCCTTCTGGAAATCCAGATAAAATGTTTGGTCGTTGGCCATATAAAGAGGAGAATTTTGACGAATACGATGATAATGGGTACTTTGCCATAAGAAAAATGTGGATAATGCGTTCTATTGCAGCAACCTACATTTTTTGGAGAGCAATCTTGCAAAAAATTTTTAAAGTGATGAGTTATTGCTCGCCTGGAATCAAACTAATATTATCACTTATGATCTTCACTGTCTTCATAGGCGGTCCTGCAATGTTAGCCGGTATTCTAAGTAACAAGGCAGCCGGTTCCAGCAGCGGATTTGCAGCTATGATAGTATTTTCACTATTTATAATTAGTATAACTCAAATAAGATGGGAAAAGGGTTCATGGGGAAAAATAGGATATTTTTTTCACGCCGTTGCTAGTATTTTAGATATGGCGGTTTTAACAATGGTAGGAACGTTTATGGCTATTGTTATGATTCTACAATTTATAGGAACCTTTATTCCACCCTTCGGTCCATTCTTATTTAATTTCCCAGGCGCTATGGCTGCATTAGGAGAAATAAGACAACCTCTTTGTGTATTATTTGGGTTTTTCTGTATTGTATTTGCCAAAATGTATTTGAATAAAGTCATATTTTCTGGTATGACAATAACAGTGATGGTGTATATTCTTATGCAGCTAAATTATATTACACGCAGTTTCTACAAAAAATTAGTGTCAAAGAAAGAATAAAAGATAAACCATAATTATTATATAAAAGAAGTCTTTATATAATATCAATGAGTTCCACTAGTAAACCATTTGTTAGTATTTGTACTCCAACATTTAATCGTAGACCATTTTTTCCTTATATTATTAAATGTATAGAATACCAAGACTATCCTAAAGACAAAATAGAATGGATAATCATAGACGATGGTACTGATAAGATAAAGGATTTGGTCTCGCATCTTCCTTATGTGAAATATTTTGAATATGAAACTAAAATGTCATTAGGTAAAAAGAGAAATCTTATGCACGAAAAATCTAAAGGTGAAATTCTGGTCTATATGGATGATGATGATTATTATCCTGTAGATAGGGTATCTCACGCAGTGGAGACACTACTATCGCATCCTCAAGCAATTTGCTCTGGAAGTAGTGAAATATTTATTTATTTCAAGCATAATAAAACCGTATATAAGTTTGGTCCGTATGGACCTAATCACGCAACTGCGGGAACATTTGCATTCAAACGAAAGTTGTTAGAAATAAGTAAATATGACGACAATGCGGCTATTGCAGAAGAAAAACAATTTTTACAAAATTATACTATCCCTTTTGTACAATTAGAACCACGCAAAACAATTTTAGTGTTTTCTCATGATCATAATACATTTGATAAGCGCAAGCTTCTTGAAAATCCTCACCCTGAACTAGTAAAAGAGACTGATATCAAGGTGGAAGAGTTTATCAAAGACGATGAGATGCGTAATTTTTATATGAACGAAGTAGATATTATACTAAAGGACTATGAACCTGGAAGACCTACAATGAAACCAGACGTATTAACACAAATTATTGATATTGAAGAGCGACGCCGCAAAGACGCCGAAAATCGTTATAACGAGTTGGCTTCAAAGATTAATGGACGAATCGTTATTCAAAACAGCAACGGACATTCCAAAGAACTCTCTAATGATGAGGTAATTACGATGCTAAGACAGCAACATAATAATATTAATCAATTAATTGGCGAATTAAAAAAACGCGATGAAGTGATAACGTATCTCAGAACACAATTACATAATAACAAAAGTAATATTCATATGAATATAATTGAACACGATGAGGAGCGTCTAATGAGGCAAATAAACCAAGTTAATTAACATTATTACTATTTGTATAATTATCCAAATATTTATATACACGTTTAATGTCTAGTTTGTTTATTTCATATGGTTCTAATATACCGAATAACTCTTCTTCAGAATTGTTATTTTTAAGCTGTATAAAAAAAGTAAAAACATCTTTAATATCCATGCCAAGTATTTGGCATATTTCCTGGATAAATATAGAATTATTATATTCTGTACTATATTTAGTTAATACCTTTGTAAATCTAACATCTGGTGGATTAAAAACCTTATTTATATTTCGATGATACAACCTATTATTTTTAAACGTTTTAATTAACGAACTCATTTCATTAAATTGCCATATCTGTTTTTGAAAGGTGATTCTATCTATGTAATCTGCAAAACATATGTTATCTAAAAACATTTCATATAACGGAAATGCGGTTTCCTTTGGAATATCTGACAACATATCTATAATGTTTTCATGCCATAATAATCCTACAATTGTTCTATCTGTTTCGTTCATTACGATTTGATGTTCGGTTAATGAATAATCATTATTTATTAGTTTTTTAGTAATGGTTTTGGTATCTTCATTATACGACTTTGGTTTTAAAATATTCTTAATTATTTCATTTTTTAAAATACTTTGATGATTAATATAAATATCATATAATGTTCGTAATTTTCTCAAATCACTTTTTATAAAATCTTTTATATTTATGTTTAATGATTCGTCAATATTAGGCATTGTGGTTTTGATAATTGTGTTTATTTGATTATCAGTTGGTGTTTTCAATTCAAAGACATTACATACTTTCATTAATTCCTTTATTTTTTTATCAACATGATAATTACTAATACATATAATTGGTGTATTAGTTGTTTCCTCTTCTTTCTGTTTCTTTGTTTTTTTGGGACGTATTTGCTTTATAAGTGAGTTAATACCCCCTTTATCACCATTGTTCATTCCATCAATTTCGTCCATAACAATGGCAATTTTCTTCTTTTTTTTATTAAATAAACTGATAACATTTTGGTCAGACATATTATTTTTGGTAATATTATCAATCACTATTTTATTACGAATATCCCCTGCATCATATAATACAATATCATAATCCATTTTTTGTAGAAGATTTTTAATGAATGTTGTTTTTCCACAACCAGGAGATCCGTATATATATATACCTCGTTTCTTAGTTAGGTCTTTCTTATTATTTTCAAAATCTATTAGTGTAGTTATTATCTTATCAGAGATTAGTTCTCTTTCCAGTAATTTATTAAAATCTAAATTATTCATTACTCGTTTTAATTAGGTAAAATAGTGTTTTTATGTTGTTTTTTAGACAACCATTGTTCCTTGAAAACATTCATACATTTACTAGAATTATTATCATATATATAAAATTTTAAAAATTCCAAGTAATTTTTGTAATTTTTATTTTTATAGTTATATTTACTTTTTTTATTCCAAGTATAATAATTTCTAATTAATATTTTTTCAAATAAAATAGAAAGATCATTTCGTAATAAATATCTTATATAACTATCTCTCAACCTATACATAATGTGTTCATACCTAATTAAATAGTAAATAGAATGATTCAATCTATTAACCATATAGCGCTCACAAAAAGGAATGTAACTGTATATGTTTTTTATTATATCATCCGGAAAACTATCATATAACATATATTATTACTTATATGTTATATGATATTATTAATAGCAATTATCTTTAGCAGTTGGGTTATTTGTAACTCCATCCCATGTAACATTACATTTATCCGCCCATTTCCGTTTTTCACACAATCCACCCATTCCCTTGAACTTTGACAAAGTGTTATCAAATTCATTACAACCTGTAATACTACTACCATGTCCTAGACTATTGTCATTTTTACAGATAAAATCGGTATTTCCATTTTCGTCAGGTGATTGTGTTTCAATGCTCCAATAATCAGGACAATCGGCAATAACCGGAGGATACTTCACCTCACTGTTCAATTTTGATAATGATACACCAATCATTGTAAGTGTAATAATTAATATAACAATCGCAACTATCATTACGATTGACTGAAAATTC
>MDTG01255066.1_pt1 | contig 13156 bp, 8 predicted proteins | sample 811421 | NCBI WGS metagenome assembly MDTG01 (sample SAMN05326645, study PRJNA326480) | marine metagenome | isolation source: seawater | place: Pacific Ocean: South East | collected 2011
GAGGCTTCGGGGATCGGGCTGAAGGCCGAGTAGTAGACCCGCCGCAGCCCATAGGCATCGTAGAGCCCGCCGGCCGTGCCCAGGATCTCGGCGTCGCTGGTCTCACAGGCGCCGACGATCATCTGGGTCGACTGGCCGGCGGGGGCGAAGCGCCGGCGCTTGCGGGTGCGCAGCGTCGGCTCGGCCCCCTCTTCGATCCGGGACCGGATGTTGCCCATGGCCTGGCGGATCTCCCGCGGCCGCTTCTCGGGCGCCAGCTCGGCCAGGCCGCGCTCGGTCGGCAGTTCGACATTGATCGACAGCCGGTCGGCGAACAGCCCGGCCTCGGCGATCAGCTCCGGCGCGGCATCGGGGATGGTCTTCAGATGGATATAGCCACGAAAGCCGTGGGCAAACCTCAGCTCGCGCGCCACCCGCACCAGCTCGGCCATCGTGTGATCGGGGGAGCGGATGATGCCCGAGGACAGGAACAGCCCTTCGATGTAGTTGCGTCGATAGAATTCGAGCGTCAGCCAGACCACCTCCTCCGGCGTGAACCGCGCCCGGGCGACATTGCTGGACGAGCGGTTGATGCAATAGGCGCAGTCGTAGATGCAGAAATTGGTCAGCAGGATCTTGAGCAGAGAGATGCAGCGCCCGTCCGGCGCATAGGCGTGGCAGATGCCCATGCCGGTGGTGGAGCCGAGCCCGCCGGTCGCCGCGGAATCGCGCCGATCGCCGCCACTCGATGCGCAGGAGGCATCGTATTTGGCGGCGTCGGACAGAATGGCCAGGCGGTCTTTCAGCGACATCTTCATGGATGTTCACTATATGTTCGGAAGGCCGCCGGTCAAGGCCCCGCCTCTGCCTCTCCGCTGCGCCGCACCACCTGCTGCCGCCAGGCCTCGGGCGTCTGCGGCTTCACATAGAGGGCCACAACCTGAGGATGGTCTGCGGTGAGCGCCGCTTCCAGACGTTCGATACAGGCCTCGATGGCGGTGGTGGTGGTCGTGTCTTCGAATTCTGCGCTCAGCGCCACCACCACCTGTTCCGGCGCCAGATGGACGGTGACCACGCCGTTCACCGCCCGGACCACCGGATCGGCATGGGCGCGCGCGATGATCGCGGTCTGCAGCGCCGGCGCCGCCCGTTCGCCGATCAGCAGCCCCATGCTTTCGCGCGCCAGGAAGACGGCGGTCGCCGCCAGAACCAGACCGATGCCGATGGAAGCGGCCCCGTCCAGCTCGGGCATGTCGAGCAGATCGGCGGCGAGAATGCCGGCGGCCGCAATGACGATGCCGAGCAGGGCCGCTGTATCCTCCAGCAGCACGGTGAACACCGTCGGATCCTTGCTGCGCCGGATGGCGGTCAGCCAACCGAGATCGCCCTTCCGCGCCCGGAACTCCAGCAGCGCGACCCGCCAGGACCAGCCTTCGAACAGGAAGGCCAGCCCCAGCACCACATAGCTGACGGTCAGGTTCTCGGCCGGCTCCGGCGCCAGCACATGGCGGATGCCTTCGTAAAGCGACACCCCCGCCCCCAGGGCGAAGACCAGCAGGGCGACCACGAAGCTCCAGAAATAGAGTTCGCGGCCATAGCCCAGCGGGTGGATCTCGTCCGGCGGCCGGGATGAACGGCTAAGGCCGAGGAGGAGGAGCAGTTCATTGCAGGTATCGACCAGCGAATGCACCCCCTCGCTCAGCATGGCCGAGCTGCCGGTGTAAAAGGCGGCGGCGAATTTCGTCACCGCGATCGCCAGATTGCCGGCGAGTGCCGCATAGATCGTTCGTTTCGTGCCGGCGCTCGCCGTCATTGGCAATCCTCTCAGCCCTGGGGCAGCGCATAGGCGATCAGTTCATCGCCGATCGGCGTTTCCATGAAGTGATGCCCGCCGGCCATGATCACCAGATACTGACGGCCATCGATCTCGTAGGTCATCGGCGTCGCCTGGCCGCCGGCCGGTAGCACGTCGGACCAGACCGTCTCGCCGGTCTCGATGTCGATGGCCCGGATCAGGTTGTCTGTGGCGGCGGCGATGAAGACCAGGCCGCCCGCGGTCACCACCGCGCCGCCGTTATTGGGCGTGCCGATATCGACCGGCAACATCGAGGGGATGCCGAAGGGGCCGTTGGTGCGGGCCTCGCCGAAGGGCCGGTCCCACAGGGTCTCGCCGGTTTCCATGTCGATCGCCCGGATGCCGCCATAGGGCGGCTCCTTGCAGAGCAGCAGGGTGACCGGCAGACGCCAGCCGGCATTGACGTTGATGGCATAGGGCGTGCCTGCCTGCGGGTCGCCGGCCCCTTCCTGGCCGCCGAATTCCCCGCGTTCCTCGCTCCGCGGCGCCCAGCCCAGCCGCTCGGCTTCCTCGCGCGGGACCAGCCGGTTGTGGTTCGGCATGTCGTTGTAATTGGCGATGATCACGCCGCGGCTGGGATCGACGGCGATGCCGCCCCAGTCGGATCCGCCGTTATAGCCGGGATATTCCACCCAATGGGTGTCGGTGGTCGGGGGCGTGTAAAAGCCCTTATAGCTCGCCTGACGGTACTGGATGCGGCAGATCATCTGATCGATCGGCGACATCCCCCACATCTTCGCCTCGGTCAGATCCTCGCGGCGCAGCGTGTGGTAGAGCGAGAAGGGCTGGGTGGCCGACCGCTCGTCGGGCTCGACACCACCCTGCGGCACCGGCCGTTCCTCGACACCGGTGATCGGCCGACCGGTGCGACGGTCCAGCACATACATGTCGCCCTGCTTGCTGGGCAGGATCAGCGCCGGCACCGGCCCCGCGCCCGTCGGGAAATCGACCAGCGTCGCCTGGGAGCCCAGATCGTAATCCCAGACATCCTTGTGCACGGTCTGGAACGACCAGACGGGCCGGCCCGTGTTCACGTCGATCGCGACCAGCGAGGTGGAATAGCGGTTCTCCGCCTCCGACCGGTCGCTGCTCCAGTAGTCGACCGCCGAATTGCCCATCGGCAGATAGACCAGGCCCAGCTCTTCGTCGCCGGAGGCCGTGGTCCACATATTGGGGGTGCCGCGGGTATAGGTTTCGCCCTCGGGCGGCAGACCGGTGATGTCGGGGCGGACCATGTCCCACGCCCAGCGCAGCTCGCCGGTGACGGCATCATAGGCCTGGATCACGCCCGAGGGGGCATCCCGCTTCTGACCATCCAGCACCTGATGGCCGGTCACGATCACCCCCTGCACGATCACCGGCGGCGAGGTGATCGACACCATGCCCGGCACCACCGGGCCCATGCCCTGCTTGATGTCGACGGCACCGTTCTCGCCAAAGCCGACGCAGGGTGCGCCGGTGCGGGCATCCACCGCCAGAATGCGACCATCGAGCGTGCCCTCGATGATCCGGGTCGCGCAGATCTCCGCGGCCGGCGCATCGGGCCCCACGTCACGGTCAGGGACCTCGTAGTAGCTGACGCCGCGGCAGGCCGCCGTATAGGGGATGAAGCGATCCTCGACGCCCGGGTCGTGGCGCCAGCGCTCCTCGCCGCTTTCGGCGTCGAGCGCAATCAGGATGTTCTTGGCGGAACAGAGATAGAGCGTGTCGCCGATCTTGAGCGGAGTGGTCTCGGCACCATAGGACCCCTCGGCCGCCTCGCTCGGCAGATCGCGGGTGTGGTAGACCCAGGCCCGTTCCAGCCCGTCGACATTGGCAGGTGTGATCTGGTCCAGCGGCGACCAGCGGCGGGCGGCATAGGTGCCGCCATAGGCCGGCCAGTCGGCCCCGGTATCCCGCAGAGAGGGATCGGTCATTTCCATCCGGCCCGGGGGCGGCAGATTGGCCAGCTGACGTTCCGGCGCATTCTGGACCACGACGACACCGACCAGAACCGCCGCGACGATCAGCACCACCACACCGGCCACCGCCCCGCTTGCATGCAGACGGACCGGACGCAGCATCGGCGTCAGGGCGACAGCGATCAGCAGCAGCACCAGCGGCCCGACCAGCCGCGGCACCAGCGCCCATCCGTCCATCCCGACTTCCCAGAAGGCCCAGAGCAGCGTGGCGATGAAGACTGCCGCATAGACCCAGAAGCCGGACCAGCGTCGCATGGCCATAAGCCCGCCGGAAATGATCAGCCCAAGCCCCGCCGGCAGGTAATAGGCCGAGCCGCCGAGCGCCAGCAGCCAGCCGCCGCCGATGGCGAGCACCAGGCCGATCAGCACCAGGACGGCGGCCAGGATCCACAGCGCCCAGGGACGACGCCTCCGTTCGGGGACGGGAACGGTTTCGTCGGACATGTCTCTGCTCTCCCGTGATGCTTGCTGCGCGCACCATGCGTACGCATTTCCGCAACGCCGGGATGGCGCCGGACGTTCCCGAAAAGCTTGACTGTCTTATGCTCATTCTGACTATATTTGACCGCCCGGCCATGCCGGGATTTTTCACCCCCTGGAAATGCTCAACTTGAGCATTAATGCCTTCCCCGGGGGATGCTTCGGGAGATCGAGCCGATGACCGCCTTTCAGCCCGCCGTGCCGATGCCGGCCCCGCTTCGCCATCTGATGCCCGAGATCGAATGGGCCGTGCATGCCGAAGAGGTGGCGCAGATCCGCAGGCTCAAACGCGAGCGTGATGCCGTAATCCTGGCCCACAACTATCAGACGCCCGAGATCTTTCACGGCGTCGCCGATATCGTCGGCGACAGCCTGGCCCTGGCGCGTGAGGCGGTGGCGACCGATGCCGCGGTGATCGTGCTGGCCGGGGTGCATTTCATGGCCGAGACCGCCAAGATCCTCAACCCGGATCGCCGGGTGCTGATCCCCGACGACATGGCCGGCTGTTCGCTGGCCGAGTCGATCACCGCCGCCGATGTGGCGGCACTCAGGGTCCGGCACCCGGGCGTGCCGGTGGTGACCTATGTGAACACCTCCGCCGAGGTGAAGGCGGCCTCCGATATCTGCTGCACCTCGGGCAATGCGCTGAAAGTGGTCGAAAGCCTGGGCGTGCCCGAGGTGATCATGATCCCCGACGGCTATCTGGCGCGAAACATCGCGGCGCGGACCCGGGTCAGGATCATCACCTGGGACGGCGCCTGCGAGGTTCATGAGCGCTTCACCCCTGAGGACATCCGCCGGATGCGCGCAGAACATGCCGGCGTCACCGTGGTCGCCCATCCCGAATGCCCGCCCGAGGTGGTCGCTGAAGCGGATTTCGCCGGCTCGACCGCCGAGATGATCGACTTCGTTGACCGCCGGCGCCCGCCGCGCGTCGCCCTGATCACCGAATGCTCGATGAGCGACAACGTCGCCGCCGGCTTCCCCGACATCTCGTTCGTGAAGCCCTGCAACATGTGCCCGCATATGAAGCGCATCACCCTTCCCGGCATCCGGCGCGCGCTGGAAACCATGAGCCACGAGGTCACGGTGCCCGACGATATCGCCCGGGATGCGCGCCGGGCGGTGGAACGCATGCTCAGCATCCGGTGACGGCCATGTTCACACCTCTCGACCCCCCGACCGAAACACTGACGACCGGCGTGGTCGTGGTCGGCGCCGGTGCCGCCGGTCTCGCCACGGCGCTCAATCTCGCCCCCTGCCAGGTGGTGGTTCTGGCGCATGGGCCTGCAGCCACCGGCTGGGCCCAGGGCGGCATAGCCGCCGCCACCGGACCGGACGACAGCCCCACCCTTCATGCCGCCGATACCGCGGCCGCGGGCGCAGGTCTGGTCGATCCCCTGGTCGCGGCCCTGGTGACGGCGGCCGGACCCGGCTGCATCGACTGGCTGCAAAGCGCGGGTGTGACCTTCGACCCCGGTACCGATGGCCGTCCGGCCCGCGGTCTGGAAGCCGCCCACGGCCGGGCGCGGATCCTTCATGCCGGGGGCGATGCGACCGGCCGGGCGATCCTTGCCGCGCTCACCGCCCGTGCGGCCGCAGCACCTCACATCCGCCGGCTCGACAATGCCGAAGCCACGGCCCTGCTGACCGATGCCCGGGGCCGGATCGCCGGCATCATCGCCAATCTGGCCGGCCGCCGGCTGATGATCCGTACCCCGGCCGTCGTGCTCGCCACCGGCGGCATCGGCGGGCTCTACGCCCAAAGCACCAATCCGCCCGGCGCCACTGGCCGCGGCCTCGCCCTCGCCGCCCGGATCGGCGCCGGGCTTCGCGACCTCGAATTCGTGCAGTTCCACCCGACCGCCATGGATCTCGGCGGCGATCCCATGCCGCTCGCCTCGGAAGCGATCCGCGGCGCCGGGGCGGCGCTGATCGACGGCGCCGGACGACCGGTCATGGCCGGCATCCCCGGTGGCGACCTCGCCCCTCGCGATGTCGTCGCCCGGCAGGTCGCCGCCACCATCGACGCGGGCGATCGGGTGTTCCTGGATGCCCGCGCCGCGATCGGCCCCGGCTTTGCCGCGCGTTTCCCGACCGCCGCCGCGGCCTGCAGGAAGGCGGGGATCGATCCCGCATCGCAGCCGATCCCGGTTGCGCCGGCTGCGCATTACCATATGGGTGGCATTGCCGTGGATCTCGCCGGCCGCACGACTATCCCTGGTCTTTGGGCTGCGGGCGAAGTGGCCGCGACGGGGCTGCATGGCGCCAATCGTCTGGCGTCGAACTCGCTGCTCGAAGCCCTGGTCTGCGGAGGCTGGGTGGCTCGCGACATTCTTTCCACCTCCCCCGATGCCCGCGCTCCGGTCATCCGGCCGGCCCTCCGCAACGGCCGGGCCGGAACCGGCGAGGACGCGGTCGCGATCAGGCGCCTGCGTACTGCAATGTCCCGTCAGGCCGGCGTGCTGCGCGATGCCGCAGGGCTCGACCACCTGATCGGTCTTGCAGCCGCCATCGAGGCCGACCCGCAGCTGCCGGCGGCGATTGCCGACCGCGCCCTGGTCTGCCGTCTGATCGCGGAAGCCGCCCGTGACCGCCCCGACAGCATCGGCGCCCATCAGCGCACTGACACCACCCCCCTCGCCCTCCGGGAGCGCCGCCATGTCCCTGCCTGACATCTCTCCTCTTCCCGACATCCTGGTGGAGCCGATCCTGCGCGCGGCTCTGATCGAGGATCTGGGCCGTGCCGGCGACATCACCTCGGCCGCCGTGATCCCCGCCGAGGCCCGCATGGCGGCGGTGATGGCCGCACGTCAGCCGGGGGTGATGGCGGGCGGCACCGTCGCGGCCCTCGCCTTCCGTCTGCTCGATCCCGGGGTGGAAACGCGGATCATCATCCCCGACGGCGCCGCAGTGGCCCCCGGCGACGTGGTGATGACGATCGAGGGGCCTGCCCGCTCGGTGCTGGGGGCGGAGCGGGTGGCGCTCAACCTCGCCTGCCGGCTGGCCGGCATCGCCACCGCCACCGCCGGCCTGGTTGCCGCCGCAGCCCCCAATCGGGCCCGGATCACCTGCACCCGCAAGACCACGCCCGGCCTCCGCGCGCTCGAGAAATACGCCGTGCGGGCCGGCGGCGGTGCCAATCATCGCTTCGGCCTGGATGACGCGGTGCTGATCAAGGACAACCACATCGCGGTCGCAGGCGGTGCCGGCATCGCCATCCGTCGCGCCCGCGCCCATGTCGGCCATCTGGTGAAGATCGAGGTCGAAATCGACCGCCTGGATCAGCTGGACGAGGTCCTGGAAGCGGGCGCCGATGCGGTCCTGCTCGACAACATGACGCCGGCAGGACTTGCCGAGGCCGTGGCCCGCATCGGCGGGCGTGCGATCACCGAAGCCTCGGGCCGGATCACCCGCGAGACGGTCGGCGCCGTCGCAGCCAGCGGCGTCGACCTGATCTCGGCCGGCTGGCTCACCCATAGCGCGCCGATCCTGGATCTCGGCCTCGACATGCCATGAAGGTGCCGCACGCCTGATACGCGCATCTCATCCACCGCTTTAAACGTTCTTTCAGGAATGGAGGATGATAGTCTGGGTCGCTTCATACTCTGCGGGACGGGCGACACGTGACTGAAGACGGCGAGGCCGGCGGCTCTTCCAGCCGCATCGCGACATTGCTGCTGAATGCGACGGGTAGTGACCTGGCGATGTTCCTGGATCTGATCGCCGCGCCGGCTTTCGTGGTCGATCCTGCCGGGGACGGCTTCATCTTTCGTGCGAACAATGCGGCCCATGCGCATGCCACCGGCCTGAGCTTTCGCGAAAAGGCGGGGCTGCGCATGGACGAGTTCCTGCCCGACGACGTCGCCGCCCAGGTCTGCCGCAATTACGCAGTCTGCGTGACCGAACGGGTGCCGCTGACCTACGAGGAATGCCTTGAACTGCCGGCCGGGCGACGCTGGTGGCGCACGACGCTGATCCCGCTCAGCGGCCCGGACGGCATGGTCCGGCGGGTCATCGGCACCGGCAACGACATCACCGTCATCCATCAGTTGAGCGAACGCGCCCATGCCCTGGTCGTGGAACAGGAAGCGCTGCGCCGGCGCCTGACCCGGACGTTGAAGACCGCCGTCGACGCGCTTGCCACGGCCGTGGAGACGCGGGATCCCTATACCGCCGGCCATCAGCGCCAGGTCGCGGAGCTGTCGGAAGCGATCGCCGCCGCCTTCGATCTGGACGACGAAACCCGCGAGATGATCCGGCTCGGTGCCGTGCTCCATGATGTCGGCAAGCTGGGCGTGCCCACCGAACTGCTCGTCAAGCCCGGGCGGTTGCGGCAGGAGGAATACGCCCTGATCCGCGCCCATGCCCGCATCGGCATCGAGATGATGGACGGGATCGATCTGCCTGAAATCGTCCGGACCATCGTAACCGATCACCATGAAAGGCTGGACGGCAGCGGCTATCCACGCGGGCTGAGCGACCGACAGATCGCCCTGCCGGTGCGGATCGTCATGGTGGCGGATGTCATCGACGCCATGCTGACCGACCGCCCCTATCGACGCCATCTGGACCTTGCGGCGGTGACCGAGGAACTCTCCCGCCATGGCGGCAAGGCATATGATCAGGAAGTGGCGGCCGTCGCCCTGTCTCTGATCCGCGGCGACCTGCCCGGCTTCACGCTCCCGGAAAGCTGGCACCTGCATCGGGCGCCGCGGACGCTCTGAGGTGGGCAGAGAGGCGCTTCAGTCTTGCAGATTGCGGCGGAACACTGTCCCATCATGCGCCGGCATCCGCCGGCCCGGTATCGGGTAGTGCATGGCTCATAGAAGGCCGCTCCCTGAACCGGCTGACGGCTTCAGGGAAGGAGATGCCGCTCATGTCCCGCAATCCGCTGGACGGCTTCACCGTCGATCGCGACCGGATCGGCACGATCGGCCGCGATCTGCAGCGCCCGGAATGCATCCTGGCCGAACGTGACGGCACGCTCTGGGCGGCCGATGCCCGCGGGGGCGTCACCCGCATTGCCGCCGACGGCAGTCAGCATTTCATCGCCCAGCGTGCGGACGCCCGCTTCGCCACCGCCGATCAGGCCACGGCCGGCGCGCTCGAGGCCAAATTCACCCAGGGCACCCTGCCCAACGGACTCGCCTTTGCCCGCAACGGCGACATCCTGATCTCCAATTTCGGCACCGATCTTCTGGAAGTCATGACCCGCGACGGCGAGGTCCGCACGCTTTACGACACGATCGACGGCCAGCCGATCGGCAAGGTGAATTTCGTCCTGCGCGACAGCCGCGACCGGATCTGGCTGACGGTCTCCACCCGGGTCAATCCCTGGACCGAGGCCGCCGCCCGGCGCGTGCGCGACGGCTATATCGCGGTGGTCGACCAGAACGGGCTGCGGGTGGTGGCAGAAGGGTTCGCCTTCACCAACGAGATCCGCTTCGACGCAAACGAAGACTGGCTCTACATCGTCGAGACCACCGGTCCGCACATCACCCGGATGCGGGTGGTCGAGGATCCGGCCGGGGTGGGGCTGACCGATCGCGAGATCTTCGGCCCCACCCATCTGGGCGGCTGCCCCGACGGCATCGCCTTCGATGCCTTCGGCAATCTGTGGTGCACGCTGATCATGGTCGACCGTCTGGTCGCGATCACGCCAGAGGGTGAGCTGCGGGTGTTGCTGGACGACGGCGATCCCGAGATCTCCCGCGCCTATATGGCCAAATTCGACGCGGGCACGATCACCGTCGACGACATGATGCAGGCCCAGGGGACCATTGCCCCCTGGATGGCGAGCGTCACCTTCGGGGGCCCCGACCTGCAGACCGTCTATCTGGGCAGCCTGCGCGGCACCACCATTCCCTTCTTCCGCGCGCCCGTAGCCGGGCTGCCGATGATCCACTGGAACGAGCCGCGCTGACGGCAGCCCGTCAGCCGGCCCGGAAGAAGGCGATGGTCATCGCGACACCGATGGTGATGATCACCGCCTTCAGCCAGGGCCGCGGAATGCGGCGGCCCAGCCGCGCACCGGCGATCCCACCTGCAACCGCCGCCACCGCCATCACTGCAGCCGGCTGCCAGGCGACCACGCCGGCCGCGGCATAGGCCGCCACCGCAATCGTCGTCAGCACCACCGACATCAGATTCTTGAGCGCATTGGCGGCGTTGAGATCGGCAATGCCCATGACGGTGAACAGCGCCAGCAGCAGAATACCCACCCCGCCGTTGAAATAGCCGCCATAGGCCGAGACCAGGAACAGTCCGGCCACCATCTGTGCCGGCCCCCCGGCCCCCATGCGGGTGAGTGCGCGGGCGATGCGGTCGCCGGCGGCAAACAGCAGGGTGGCTGCCGCCAGAAGCCAGGGCACCAGCCCGCGGAACACATCGTCCGGCGTCACCACCAGCAGCCCGGCCCCCAGCAGGCCGCCCGCCAGTGCGGCGATCAGCAGCGGCCAGGGCCGGCGGCCGTGAAAGGCCGGGCCCATCTCAGCGCGATAGCCCCAGCAGCTGCCGACATATCCCGGCAGCAAGGCCACCGTGCCCGTGGCATTGGCCATGACCGGCGGAACGCCGGCCTGAATCAGGGCCGGCAGGGTCAGAAAGCTGCCGCCGCCGGCCAGGGCGTTCAGCACACCGGCGACAAAGGCTGCGCCGACCAGCAGCGCCAGGCCGGACAGATCATGGACGACGAACATCGGGCGGGGGCTCCGAGACTTCAGGTCATCATATGTCTGAGGCAAAGCGAACGGCCGCATCCGGGAAGAATGCGGCCGTCCGGTTGCGTTCGGCGGATCAATCCCTGCGCATCGCCTGGACGCGCGCCAGCGCCTTCGACAGCGCCTCACGATCGGCAACCGCCTGGGCGCGCCGCTCGCGATTCTCCTCCACCACCTCTTCCGGTGCCTTGGCGACGAAGGCCGGGTTGTCGAGCCGCTTGTCGATGCCGGCGATGTCGCGGTCGAGCTTGGTGATTTCGCCTTCCAGACGCTTGATCTCGACAGCGGCGTCGATGACGTCGGCGATCGGCAGCAGCACCACCTCGCCGTTCACGATCGTCTCCACCGTGCCCGCCACTTCGCCGTCGACGAACTCGATCCGCTCGGCCCGGGCCAGACGAGCCAGCGCGTCGCCATGGGTCGCCGCACGGCTGCGGGTCGCCTCGGACGCGTCACGGAACAGCACCGGCACCTTGGCGGCCGGCGGCACGTTCAACTCCGAGCGCACGCTGCGCACGGCGGAGACCGCCTCGATCAGCCAGCCGATCTCGGCATCGGCCGCCGGATCGGCGAGCGTCGCGGGATCGAGCACCGGCCAGGCACCGGTAATCGCCTGTGCAGGCGCGCGGCTGCCGGGGCGGGTTTCCCAAAGCTGCTCGGTCATGAACGGCATCATGGGATGGAGCAGCAGCAGGATCTGGTCCAGCACCCAGGCGAGCGTCGCCCTGGTTTCGGCCAGAGCCGCGGTCTCGCCGCCCTGCAGGATCGGCTTCGCCAGTTCCAGATACCAGTCGCAGACGATATCCCAGGTGAAGCGATAGGCGGCCTGGGCCGCCTCGTTGAAGCGGAAGGCTTCCATCGCCTCGGTGACGGCCCGGGTCGCCCGGGCCGCCTCGCCCACGATCCAGCGGTTCAGCACATGGCTGACCGATGTCGGGTCGAAGCCTTCGACGCTCTCCGCCCCGTTCATCTCGGCGAAGCGTGCCGCATTCCAGAGCTTGGTCGAGAAGTTGCGATAACCCGCAACCCGCGCCTCGGCCAGCTTGACGTCGCGGCCCTGGGCCGCCAGAGCCAGCAGGGTGAAGCGCACGGCATCCGCGCCGTATTTGTCGATCAGATCGATGGGGTCGATGACGTTCCCCTTCGACTTCGACATTTTCTGGCCCTTTTCGTCGCGGACCAGGGCGTGGATGTAGACGGTGCGGAACGGCACGTCGCCCATGAAGTGCAGGCCCATCATCATCATCCGGGCGACCCAGAAGAAGATGATGTCGAAGCCGGTCACCAGCACATCGCCCGGATAGTAACGGGCAAGTTCCGCGGTCTGTTCGGGCCAGCCGAGGGTGCCGAAAGGCCAGAGCGCCGAGCTGAACCAGGTGTCGAGCACGTCGCTGTCCCGGGTGAGGTCGACGGTCTCACCGTAATGGGCCGCCGCGGCGGCCTTGGCCTCGGTTTCGGTTTCCTCGACGAACACCGTGCCGTCCGGCCCGTACCAGGCCGGCACGCGATGGCCCCACCAGATCTGGCGCGACACGCACCAGGGCTGGATGTTGCGCATCCATTCGAAATAGGTGTTTTCCCACTGCTTCGGCACGAAGACGGTCTTGCCGGTCTCCACCGCCTCGACCGCCGGGATGGCGAGCTTGGGCGCATCGACATACCACTGATCGGTCAGCCAGGGTTCGATGACCACGCCCGAACGGTCGCCATAGGGAACGGTATGGGTGACCGGCTCGATCCCCTCAAGCAGCCCCGCCGCCTCCAGATCGGCGACGATCCGCTCGCGGGCCTTGAACCGGTCGAGACCGCGATAGGCGGCCGGGATCACCGGCTCGTCGACGATGCGGGCATCGGCGTCGAGCACGTTGATCATGTCCAGACCGTGCCGGCGGCCGACCTCGAAGTCGTTGAAGTCGTGCGCCGGCGTGATCTTGACCGCACCCGACCCCTTTTCGGGGTCGGAATAGGTGTCGGCGACGATCGGGATCCGCCGGCCGGTCAGCGGCAGCAGGATTTCCTTGCCGACCAGGTCGGCATAGCGCTCGTCATCGGGATGCACCGCAACGGCGGTATCACCCAGCATGGTCTCGGGGCGCGTGGTTGCGACCACGATATGGCGGCCCGAGCCGTCGGCCAGCGGATAGCGCAGGTGCCAGTAA
>MDTG01299289.1_pt1 | contig 13156 bp, 14 predicted proteins | sample 811421 | NCBI WGS metagenome assembly MDTG01 (sample SAMN05326645, study PRJNA326480) | marine metagenome | isolation source: seawater | place: Pacific Ocean: South East | collected 2011
AACCACTATTGCACCAGTAAGAGTTGCAAAATCTATAACAACCTTTGGCTTATAAACCTCACATCCGTAGGAGATTATATCTGCAAGAACAAGTCTTCCCTCAGCGTCAGTATTTAAAACTTCAACATTTAATCCTTTGTAAGATTTAATTATATCTCCTGGCTTGTAGGCTGTGCTTGAAGGCATATTTTCAACAAGGCCTACGATACCTGCATAAGAAAAATTTGATTTTCTATTGCTAAGATATTTAATAATTGCAGCTGTAACGGCTGCTCCACCCATATCCCATTTCATATCTTCCATACCCGCACTTGGTTTAATAGAAATCCCTCCACTATCAAAGCAAACACCCTTTCCAACAAATAAAACGTCGACATTATTTTTGAAACTTTTCTTTGAAAATTCAATAACTCGAGGTTCTCTTGCACTCCCTTGGCTTACGGCTAATAAGCAATTTAAACCCAATTTTTTGATTTTATCTTTTTTTAGAATTTTTATATTTACATTTGAGTCATTGATATTTTTCTTAGCCCTTGAGGTGAAAGTATCTGGATAAATAATATTACTTGGCTCAGATACAAGCTCTTTAAGAAAATTTATTGACTGAAGCAAATTAGAGTTTTCCGGTGAATTCTTATAAGTAGTTTTAAAATATGATTTTTTTGAACCTTTTTTGTATACTGAATATATAAAATCTTTTTGACTGAAACCAAAGGCTATATTATTTAGCAAAATTTTATCAGAGGAGTTTATTTCTATTTGGTTTGCAGAATATTTATTTGACATATTATAAATAAAAGAACCAATTATTTTTGAATAAAAAGAACTATTAAGTTTAAAGGAAGGATATATATGAATTAATATTTTTGATTCTTTAATAAAAGTAAAATATTTAAATACCTCAAAATTATTATATGTGTATGAGTGATATTTTAACTTGGTTGATAATTTGTTTAATATTTCTGAAGATAATATAATACTTTGATTAGACTTATTTATTGAGTTAAATTGAGCTTTCATGATAAAGGGAGCCAAATATTACATATTTTCGTCTTTTTTTAAATATATTTTAATAAATATATTCATTTTTATTGGGCTAATATGGCTTTCACAAATATTAAGAATTTTAGAACTCCAAAACTCTATCTCTAATCAAATATTTGATGTTGTAAAAACTACTAGTTTAATATTGCCAAGCTTTATAAACCCCTTGATGCCATATCTACTATTATTAGGTAGTTTTTTTTTAAATTATAAAATCAACACAAATAATGAAATTATAATTCTCAAACAATATCTAGCAATAAAAGAGATTTCAAACTTAATTCTTTTTTTATTATTAGGAATAATACTATTATATTTTCTGAATAATGAATATTTTTCTATAAAAACTTATCATAAATACAAAATTGAGGAATTAGAAATTAGAAATAACTTAAAATTAGGAGTGCCATCTGAAAATGAATTTCATATTGAAAATGAATTAAGTATTTTTTTTGATAAACAGGAAGATAACGTATTTTATGATATTGAAGCTTTGATATATCAAGAGGGACAATTCATTAAATCAAATAGTGTAGAAATTGAAATTTCTAAAAAAGATTTTAATTTAGTTTTTCTATATGGTGAAAGATTGTTATTAAACTTAGATGAAAAAAGTAAAACTAATTTTGATAAATTTACTTATAGTATTAAAAATAGAGATGTTGAAGAATTATTAATGGATAAAGAGCATTTTAATACTTTTGATTTATTGAATCACACTAATAAAGAATTTGTAAATCATGGTCATAATAGAATTTATCAATATATACTTAATATTTTTATGATTTTTTCTGTATTTAAAATAATATTTTTCTATGTACCAAAAAGTAATTTGTATAATAAATTCTTAAAAATTTTTTTATTAATTCTATCATTACAGATTATAAATTCATACTCTTTATATCTTCTCAATAATGAAATATTTAATATATTTTATTATTACTTAATTAATTGTTTTTTACTGATATCTTTTATATTTACATTAAATAGAATTATTAAATGAAATTATTCTATTACTTTTATAAAAAGACAATTTTTTCTTTCACAATTTGTATAATTTCATCATCAGTGGTGTTTTATGTGTTCTCACTACTTGGAAATTTAGGTGAAAAATTATCATTTTTTTCAATTTTAATAGTTAGTTTTCTAAATACATTGCAGATATTAACTTATATACCCTCATTTATAATATTGTTATCACTGATTATATTAATAATTTTTTTGAGATCTAAAAATGAACTAATGATTTTTAAAGAATACCTATCATTAAAAAGATTAATTATTTTTTTTTTACCTTTAGCTTTGATCTTTGCTTTTATTGAAATAAATAAAAATATATTTCAAGAAAAAATAGAAAATGTTAAGTCAAATTTTTTAAAATCTAATTCACTATATGATACAAAAGTTATTATTTCAGAAAGAGATAATTTTAAAAGTTATACCATACTTAAAGGATTAGATATTCCTAATTCAAAAGTAAAAGAATTTCAGAGGTATGAAATATCAAATGGTAAAGTTCAAATTGCAGAATATAGTAATCAAATTAAGATTAAAGATAACATAATTTTTACTAATAACTTCTCGAAATATGAGAATGACAAGATTTTTAATAAGTATAATAAAAATATTATAGTAAATGACTTGTATAAAATAAATAATAAAAATTTAGTTACAAAAAAAATAAATGAAGGTTCTATATTTTATTATGAAAGCAAAGATATTATTAAAGCTTTATACTTTCTTATTTTTTTTATTTGTATATTCATAATTTTATTCAATAAAAAAGTGATTGATCAGAAAAGAAGTATATTATTTACCATTTCAATTTGCTTAACATTTCTTTTTTATTCAATAATTATTTTTAATGTGAAATTAAATTTTTTTAATACTGAATTGCAAGTATTAGCTTTATTATTAATTTTTTTAAGTTTCTTTAAATTTACAAAATATGAATAGGATAATTATAATTTTTTTAATACTAGCAATAATGTTTAGGCAGACAATATCTGCTAATACAAATAATGATACATATATTAATACTAGTAATATTAGTTATGATGAAAAAAATAATATAATAGAGTTATCAAAAAATTCTAAAATTAATGTTGATGATACAAATATTTTAATTGATAGAGGTATTATTGATTACAATAAAAACCAAATAGAAGTATTTGGAAATTTTTATTTATACCAAGAATTAAATATATTAAGTGGTAAAGATTTAAAAGGAGAAACGAGCCTTAATAGCTTTAGTGCTAAAGAAGTAAGCTACATATACAACAATGATTTAAAAATTGACTCTAAAATTTTAGAACGAGAAGATAATGTAATATATTTTTATGATAATTTTTTAACTCCTTGCGAACTTGAGGGTTATTTTAATTGCCCAACTTGGTCTTTAAGAATTGATAAGACAAAATATGATATTAAAAAAGACAAATTTATTCACTTTGATACATTTTTACAGATAGCTGATTATAAATTATTTTATTTGCCATATTTTTCACATTATGGAGTTAAGGCACCAAGGCAAAAGGGATTTTTAACTCCCACTGTAGAATTTTCAATAGGGAGTAATGCTGGGATTAAAACACCATATTACTATCCAATTAATGAAAAAGCAGATATTACAATTACACCAAAATTTTACTTTGATGATAATTTTCGTTTTTTTGAAAGTTTTGATTTAAGTACTAAAGTTGATCAAAAAACCTCAGGTGGTGATTTAAAAATAGAAATTGAAAATATAAAAAACGAAAATAATAATAACATAAATACTTCTCTTAAACTTAATTTAAGGCAAGTGTTAGATAAAAATACTATTTTAACAGCCAATGGTTTGTTTACTAATAGTATTTCTACAACTAGATCTATTAATGATGAGCCTATAGCTTTTGAAAATATATATATTAATTTAGACAGATATAATTTAATACGTAATAATGATTATTTAAAGAGTGAACTTGCTACTGTTGAGTCTTTTGATACTTCTATTGATAGTCAAATACCTATTTCACCGAGGATTTTTTATCATAGCCAATATATGTTTTCAGATGATATTTCATTATCAACTAATATCGACTCAAGAATAATAAGTAGAAATAACTCAAGTCAGAATAATCCCAGTGAAAACTATTTACTAAATGTGGGTAATTCTTTAATATTGAATAAGGAAATAAATAATTCATTCTTATACAATAAGTTTAGTTTAATAAATTCAATTAATGATTACTCTTTTAAGCACAATACATCTCTCAACAAACAAGAGATAAATAGTTTTGCAATTTTATCTTCAGAATTATACTTAAATTCATTTAAGTCTTTTACACCTAGAGTTAAAGTAATTCATTTTCAAGAGATAACTGACTTAAAACAAACTATTAATGAAGATAGTAATTCATTAAGTTTTAATTATACCAATCAATTTTCTGATAATAGATTTTATGGAAGTAATATAGCAGATAATACTTCTAGAATTGTTTATGGCATCGAAAATGAATTAGATATTAAACTTCAAAAATTTAGAATAAACTTAAATCAGTCATATGATTTCAAAAAGAAAAATAATTTCGCTAAAAAAGTAAATCAAGATGATAGGTTCTCAGACTATTCATTAGAGTTTGGTACCAACTTAAATTTATTAAATTTTAAGTCAGATATTAGAATTGATAATAAAACTCTTAGTAAAAAGGAAATGAATTACTACATTCAATTGAGTAAACCACTAAATCTTGAATTGTCATATAATGAAACAAGTAAAAATGCATACAAAAATCTTTCTAATGATACAAAAACTCTAGCTATAGCAGTTGCAAAAAAAATTAACGATAACTCATCTTTATCCTTTCAATCTAATTTAGATTTAAAAAATAACTATAAACCTTACTCAGAATCTTTAACTTTAAGTATGTTTGACGAATGTTCACAATTAAATCTTACTTATTTAAACAAAAGATATAATGATAACTATAACACATCACCAGAACAAAAATTAAGTGTTACATTTTCAATGGATTATTTAGGTTTTTTTGGCTATGAACAAAGCACCAATCTATTTTTTGAGGAAACAGGCAGTTTTAACTATGGTTTATAAATTTATATTAAGAAAAGTAAATTTATTAATCATTATATTATTGATGTGCTTATCGAATAACTATGCTTTTTCTAAAATAATTTACGATAAAAATAACATCATAATCAGTAATATTGAATTAACTCAATATCGTGATTTATATTATCAAGCAAACAAAAAAAAACTAAAAGAGGATAATGCGATTAAGAGATTGGTGCTTTTAAAAAAAACTATTAATAGATTAGAAATTAATGAGCCTGAAGTTATTAAAAATTTAGATAAGATAATTCTTGATGAATTTGGTAAAGATGTATTTAAAAATAAAATGAGATTAGATTTTACAAGATACTTTAAAATAAGAAATGAATTTATAATTGACTATTATAAGAATAAATTAAATGTAAATGATTTTAAAAAAATAGTTAGTTCATTTTCAAATTTTAATATTCCAATTAGTAATAACAATTGTTTAACTATTATAAAAGTAATAAATATAAAAGAAGATGAAAATTTTGTTGAAAATCTGTATGAAAGTTTTTTAAGTAAGCAAAAAAACATTGAAATAACTATTGATAAAAAAAAATATAACGTTTGCATTAATGACAATGATTACAAGGTAATTGAAAATCAATTGATAAAATATATTGAGTTAAATACTTTGGATGAATTTAATAAATTTATCTATGAAGATTAATAAACTAAAACACAAATATGTTTTTTTAGGTGATACAAATTCTATAAGTATAGAATTAATTTGCAAATCAATCAAAAAACTATCACCAGATATAAAATATATTTTAATTGGTAATATAAGGGATCTTAAAAATTACTTAAGAAAGATTAGGTTAAAATATAAAATAAATGAAGTTTTAGATCCCTATAATTTTAACTCTTTTAAATATAATTTTTTAAATATTTTTAATATTGAAAATATTAGTAATAAAAAATATAAAAATCTCCTGAATCAATTAAATTTTTGTAATTTTATTTCAAATGAAACAAAAAATGATTTAGTTACAATGCCTATTAACAAATCAATATTTAAAAAAAATATTAAATTTATTGGAGTAACTGAATATCTTGGGAAATTAAATAAAAAAAATACATTGATGCTTATGCATGGTGAAAATTTTTCAGTTATCCCGTATACAACCCATATAAGTCCTAAACTAGTTCATCGTAATTTAAAATCAGATAAACTAAAAATTTTTTTTGATTTAATAGTTAAATATGTTGAAATAAAAAAATACAATTTAAAATATAAATGGATAAGTGTTTTATGCTATAATCCTCACTGTGGGGAAAACAAAACTATAGGATTTGAAGACAATCATCTTGCTAAAGTTTTAATGAAATATAAAAAAATAATTGGACCTATTCCAGCTGATAGTGCTTTTAAAGATATTAAAAAAAATTCTTTATTTATTTCAATTTATCATGATCAAGGATTAATTCCTTTTAAAACTTTAAACAATATAGGAATAAATCTAACCTTAGGATTAAATTATCGACGACTAAGTCCTGCTCATGGGACTGCTATAGATAAAAAATTTAAGAATATTTCAGATAATTCATCTTACCTTGCATGTATGAGAATTTAAAAAAAAGATTTGGTCAAAATTTTTTAGTTGACAAAAATATATTATCTAAAATATCTGCTTTAATATTATCAAAAAATCAAAAAATATTAGAAATTGGTCCTGGAAATGGCAAACTTACAGATCAAATTTTATTAAAAAAACCAAATAAACTCACGTTAGTTGAAATAGATGGTAGTTTGATTGATGATTTAAAAAAAAAATATTCTAATTTTGAATTTGTTAGAATAATTAATGCTAATATTTTAGCTTTACCTTTAAAAGATAAATATAATATTGTTGTATCTAATCTTCCATATAATATTTCATCACAAATCCTTGTAAAATTGTCTTTACTTGAAAATGCCCCTGATAAATTAATCCTTATGTTTCAAAAAGAATTTGCCAAAAGGTTATTAAATAAAAAAATAAACTCTATTAATTCTTTAATACTTTGTTTTTATGAAGCTAAATTAAATTTTAATGTTAGTAAAAATTGTTTTAGGCCAATACCTAAAGTGGAATCTAGTGTTTTAACATTTATAAAAAAAAAGAAAGCCCTCATAAAAAAAAATGAAATAAAAAATTTTATAAATTTTAAAAGAAAATTATTTTCATATAAAAGAAAGTCACTCAAAAATCTTCTAAAAAATTATGACCTTAATGAGAAGTTTGATTTAAGTCTTAGAGTTGAAGATTTAGAACTTAAAACATTAATTGAAATATTTAGAGATATTAATGTCTAAATTTATTTACGAATTTAGTTAAATTATTTAAACGAGATCTTTTTAATCTTTCAGCATTAATAATATTCTGAATTTGTTTTACACATTTATTTAAATCTTTATTTATGACCACATAATCATATTCAGGAAAGTGCGAAATTTCATCCTGTACTAAATTCATCCTTTTCTTCATTTCTTTGGTTGTGTCTCTTCCTCTATTTTTTAATCTTTTCACTAATTCTTTTTTACTAGGTGGTAAAATAAAAATCCCAACAACTTCTAATCCACTTTGTTTTAGTTGTTGATAACCTTGCCAGTCTATATCAAATAATACATCTTTTTTCTTTTTAAATAATTTTTCTACAGTATTTCTTTGAGTGCCATACATAAATCCAAAAACATTAGCATATTCAATAAATTCATTATTAATTCTAAATTTTTGAAAGCTTAATTCATTTAAAAAAATATAGTCTTTTTTATTTACCTCACCTCTTCTTTTAGGTCTAGTAGTGCAAGATATCGACAAGGAAATAATCTTATCTTTTAAAAGTAATTTTTTTGAAATAGAGGTCTTGCCAGCTCCAGATGGAGAAGATAGAACAATGCAGAAATTTTTACTTTTAATTTCCAAAGATTAGGCTTGCATTAGTACCCCCAAAACCAAAAGAGTTTGAGATAATATTATCTACAGACTGCGATATAGGTTCATGTGGTATCAAGTTTATATTAGTTAATGTATCAGGATTATCCAAATTAAGAGTCGGTGGAAGTATTTTAGTTTCTAATGATTTAAAAGAAAATACTGCCTCTACAGCTCCTGCCGCGCCAAGCAAATGGCCAATAGCTGATTTATTTGAACTCATGTACATATCCTTATTAGAACTAAATAATTTTTCAACTGCTGATAATTCAATTACATCTCCAACTTGAGTTGAAGTACCGTGAGCATTTACATACTTAATTTCTTCAGGATTTAAGCCTGACTCTTTAAGTGCCATTTGCATTGCTCTGAGACCTCCATTGCCATCTTCGGAGGGCTTTGTTATATGAAAAGCATCACCAGACATTCCATAGCCTTTTACTTCTCCATAAATTCTAGCATTACGATTTTTTGCATGTTCTAACTCTTCTAAAACAATTACTCCTGCCCCCTCGCCCATAACAAAACCTGATCTATCTTTATCCCAAGGCCTAGATCCTTTTGAGGGATTATCATTAAAAGTGTCACACAAAGCTCTTGCTGCAGAAAAGCCAGCTATTCCCAAAGGACATATTGCTGCCTCAGCTCCACCACAAACCATTAAATCAGCTTTATCATTTTTAATAAGAGTAAAAGAGTCACCTATAGCATGTGTTCCAGTAGCACAAGCAGTAACAGGAGAGCTGTTTGGACCCTTTAGATTGTAACGAATTGAAATATGTCCAGATAGCAAATTGATTAATGATGAAGGTATGAAAAAAGGAGAAATTTTCCTTATACCCTTATTATCTAAAACTGAAGCATTTTTATAAATGGTGTCAAGGCCACCTATCCCTGAACCAACCATTACACCAGATCTATTACATGTTTCTTCCTCGGAAACGAAGCCTGAGTCATTTAATGCTTCATGTGCAGCAATTAAGCCAAGTGCAATAAACCTATCAATCTTTCTTTGATCTCTAGTTGAAACTATTTTATCATCTATTAAATCATCGTTAATAGATCCAGCAATTTTACAAGGGTAGTCCCCTACATCAAACTTGCTTATATTAGTTACTCCACTTTTTGATTCAATAAGAGCTCTCCAACTAGCTGCAACTGTATTTCCAAGGGGGTTAATAGTACCTAACCCTGTGACTACCACTCGCCTCAATTGATAAAATAATTCTTAAAAATTAATTTGAATTATCAGTAAGATAAGTAACTGCATCTTTTAGGGTTACAATCTTTTCAGCAGAGTCATCTGGTATTTCACAACCAAATTCTTCTTCAAATGCCATTACTAATTCAACTGTATCTAAACTATCAGCACCTAAATCATCTATAAATTTTGAGTCACTTTGTATTTTTGACTCATCAACACCCAAATGTTCTACAACAATCTTTTTAACTCTTTCTTCGATATCACTCATAATATAAACCTCTTAGTAATAATTTTTAACGTTCGTACCACATTATAGTTAATATTCAAATAATTTATTATATTAAAGCTAATCCACCATTAACATGAATTGTCTGGCCGGTAATATAGCTTGCATTATTAGAACATAAAAAACCGACTGATTTAGCAATATCAAGAGGATTACCAAGCTTCTTCATTGGGATTCTCTCTAAAATAGTGCTTTTTTGCTTTTCATTGAGCATTTCAGTCATGTTTGATTCTATAAAACCTGGTGCTACACTATTCACAGTTATATTTCTACTAGATAGCTCTAAAGCTAAAGATTTTACTAAACCTGAGATAGCAGCCTTGGATGTAGTATAATTAGTTTGACCAGGATTTCCAGTGAAAGCTACTACCGAGGATATGAATACTATTCTACCAAATTTTTTTTTTATCATTTTTTTTACAAAATGCTTAAGTAGATAAAAAGAAGAATTCAAGTTTACATTGATAACATCTGTCCATTGTTCAGATGACATTCTAAGGAAAATATTATCTTTTGTTACGCCTGCGTTTAAAACTAAATAATCGATATCTATATCTAGTAACTCTTCTAAATTAATTTTAGAGATAGCAGATAAATCTAATTGTTTGTAGTTTATAAAATTATCATTAGGTTTAATTTTCTTTAGGTTAGTTGTTGATGCATAAATATCTTTACATCCATTATTATTGAAATAATTACATATAGAATTACCTATAGAACCAGTTCCTCCAGTAATAAATAATTTTTTGTTTTCAAACATAATGTTTAATATCCTCACTATTCGTAATACAAGTTTTTTCACCAACAAAATTTTTTGGGATAAAGTTTAAAAGAGTTTTTTTTGGTCCTATCTCTATAAAATTTTCTACTCCAGAATTAATAATTCTTTTAATAGTATCAGACCACATAACTGGTGAGTGCATTTGCAATGATAATTGATTTATATATTTGGTTATTGGTAAAGTTTGGTAATTAGTTAATTGATGATTGGAAATTATATCATAATTTACTTTTTTAAAATTTATGTTAGCTGTTTTTTTGACAAATATCTTTGAGCTTTCTATCATTAAATTCGAATGAAATGGGGCTGATACATTCAAAGGTATAAATTTACCGATTGGATTTTGTTCTTTGAACTTATCAAGTTTTTCTTTGAGACCACAAATTACAATTTGCTTATCTGAATTTAAGTTAGCTATATATATCCCATCACCAAATAAAGTTTTGTCAATTATTTGATCTTCTTTTTTAAGAATAGCATACATTGAATACTTTCTTGGATTTGAGACTATAGACATTGACTCTCCTCTAAATTTAACCAGAGTTAACATCTCTTCGAAATTCAAAGATTTCGCAAAATATAGAGCTAAGTACTCACCTAATGAGTGACCTGCTAATGTTAAATTAGATAAGTTTTTAGATAGATTATCTCTACAAATATCAATTATAATAGAACTGAAAATAAAGATCATGGGCTGACTATATTCTGTAAGGTTAATTAAATCAGAGTTTTTTTGTGCTTTTAAAACGTCGTATCCTAGTATTTCTGAACTAATATCATAACGGTTTTTAACCCAATTGTATTTATTAACCAAATCCTCACCCATTTCTGGGTATTGAGATCCTTGCCCTGTAAATAGGATTGAGAGGTTTTTATTTGACATCATTAAATTATATGTGTAGTTAATCTTTTTACATGACTAATATATACGAAACAACAATTATAGTAAAACCTGATTTAGCTAATGATCAAATGAAAAATTTTTCTAGTTCTATTGATAATTTTTTTGAAGAAAATAAAATTAATATTGGCTATAAGGAAGATTGGGGAATTAAAAACCTTAAATTCTCAATAAACAAATATTCAAAAGGCTCATTTAAGTTTATGCGATTCGTTTCAAGCTCTGATTTTCCTAAAAAACTTGATAGTTTCTTAAAATTTAACTCTGAATGCCTTCGCTTCCTAATAACAAAATCCTTAAATGAGGTTGATGAAATAACACCCCAAAGCAATAAGGATAATTAAAATATGAAGAAAAACATAAATATTTCCAATGAGGAACTAATGAAAATGGACTATAAACACATACATTTATTGAGAAAATTTATAAACGAGAATGGTAAAATAATACCACAAAGAGTAACTAATATGTCTAGATCAATACATACTAGAATTACAAAAGCAATTAAACAAGCTAGGTTTCTCTCTTTAATTTAACTCGTCATGACAAAAGTTGTTGTATTAGAAAAGTTCAAAAAGAACTGGGAAATAGGATCAGTTGTAAGTGTTAAAGATGGTTATGCTAGGAACTATCTAATACCTAAGGGTAAAGCTAAATTTGCAACTAAACTTAATATAGATGAAATTAAGACAATTGAATCAACCCTTTTAAAAAAAGATGAAGAAGCTAAATCAATAGCCAATTCTAAAGCTTCTACCATTAATAAACTTAAATTTATTAAAGAAATTGCTGCTAAGGAAAACGGCGAGCTTTATGGATCTCTTAGTGTTTCGGATATAGTTCTCTTTTTATCTGAAAATAATGTTTCAATTGAAAAAAAATCAATAAAACTTGGAAGTAGAATAAAAACAACTGGTGAATATTCAATAGAAATTGATCTTCATCCTGAGATAAATTGTTCACTAGGTATAGAGATCTTATCCCCTAAAACTTCTTCCTAAGACTATCTTTTTTAAATTTTATTATTAACTTAATAAAGTGCAAAAAAACTTTGAAAATCTTAAAGACTATGACATTGAAATTATTGTTATATCCTATCTCCTAAAACACTCGGATCTACTGGATTCCTATTTTGAAGATATAAATGGAGGTTTATTTGCTAATCTTGAAAATTTGAAAATTTATGAGGTTCTTTTAAGCTTTCACCAGTCTCAAAAAAATATCTCAATTGAAACTATTAAAAATTATATACCAGATATTCAGTCACAAACTTTCAAGGATTTATCATCTCAAATAGATCAAATAGTATTCTCAAAAGATATATTTAAGAGCTATTTAGAAACTTTGCAGGAGTTATACGTCAGAAGAGAGCTTTTTAAAATTACCCAAAGTAAAAATATTGAATCAACTTCTTTTAATACTTCAAGTAATATTAAAGATATCGTTTTGGATTTAGAAAAAAAACTTTTTGATCTATCTAATTTTAAAAAAGATAACTATGAATTTAAAGATTTTGCAACAGTAACAAAATCGTCATTACAAATAGTTGAAAAAGCATTTAAGAAAAAAGGAAAGTATTCAGGGATTGTTTCGGGGTTTGAGGACTTAGATAATATGCTTGGTGGTCTTCAGAATTCAGATTTAATTATTCTTGCTGGAAGACCATCTATGGGCAAGACTGCCCTTGCAACAAATATTGCTTTTAATGCTGCAAAATATTTTTCAAATGAAGAAGAAAAAAACTCAGTAGTTATGTTTTCTTTAGAAATGTCAGCAGAACAAATAGGTCTTAGAATTCTTGCTGAACAAGCAAAAATTGCAAGTGATAAGTTAAGGAAAGGTGATTTGAATGAGAAAGACTCCCTTGAGCTTTCAAATGCGTATCAAGAGATACATAAATTAAATTTTTTCTTTGATGACAGCCCC
>MDTG01429234.1_pt1 | contig 13156 bp, 8 predicted proteins | sample 811421 | NCBI WGS metagenome assembly MDTG01 (sample SAMN05326645, study PRJNA326480) | marine metagenome | isolation source: seawater | place: Pacific Ocean: South East | collected 2011
ATACGACAAACGCTTTTCACGCACGTCTCTGTGTCGCGCGACGACGACGACGACGACTCGTAATAATGGCGGCCGCGACGAAGGACGCGTCGGATCGAGACGCGATGAACACCATCAACGACAGCAACACCACCACCACCACCACCAGCGCGACTTTACAACAACAAGGGTCTGCTGCTTTTTACCCGACGAGTGCGAAAGACTACCACATAACGGACGAGATTGGTCGAGGGGTTTCGGGGGTCGTTTGGAAAGCCTCGATACCGTCGAAGTCGAACGAAACGGTCGCGATCAAAGTGTTGGATTTAGAAGATCAAGACCAAAATTATCTGGAAGAAATCCGACGAGAAGCGCAAACGATGAGCATGCTGTCGCATCCAAACTTGGTGAGATACCATTGCTCGTTCATCGAAGGATCGAGCTTGTGGGTCGTGATGCCGTACTTGGAAGGCGGGTCGGTGTTGAATCTCATGAAGTGGAAACACGTGCAAGAAAGTTCTATTATCGAAAATGATGGGGCGCAAAGAAGAGGAGAAGGTGGAGAAGATGGAGAAGTGGCACAATCGTCGAGTTCAACCACAACTTCAGTTGGGTTAGACGAAACGACCGTCGCGACCATCTTGAAAGGCACGTTGAAGGCGTTGGATTACTTCCATCGCAACGGCAACATTCACAGAGACGTGAAAGCGGGAAATATATTAGTCGATGCAAACGGAGACGTAAAACTAGCCGATTTTGGCGTCTCCGCGAGTTCGTGGGGGAGCGGAGGGAGACCTCGTTCGCACCAAACGTTCGTCGGGACGCCTTGTTGGATGGCCCCGGAAGTCATGGAACAGGTTTCCGGGTATGATTTTCACGCGGATATATGGAGTTTGGGGATCACCGTATTGGAATTGTGTCACGGACACGCGCCGTTTGCGAAATACCCGCCGATGAAGGTTTTGCTGATGACTTTGCAAAACCCGCCGCCGACGTTGGAATCGTCCGCGCAAACCGGAATCGTCGGCGGAGGGGGCGGGCCAAAGAAACCCTTCTCGAGAGCGTTGAAAGAGTTTGTCGGTTTGTGCTTACAAAAAGATCCAAGCAAAAGGCCTTCCGCCGAGAAGTTGTTGGAACACAGGTTTTTAAAAGAATCCAAGAAGTCGGATTACATCGTCAAGACGTTGTTGAAAGATATTCCAAGTTTAGGTGAACGGACAAAACAGTTGTTGGAAAGAGACGCGAAGCGACGAGAGGCGAGACGAAAAGGCGAGGATATAGGGAAAACCGCAGAACAAGAAGAAGCGGAAAGTCAAGCTGCGTATAAACACGGCGTGAGCATGTGGAATTTCAACTTGGACGAGTTGAAAGCGGAAGCGGCAGCGATTGATACCACCGCCGCCGCCGGGTCTGGGGGCGATGGAAGCGTCGACGGGCCCGCTTCGAAAGGTTCGATACAAAAGAAAGGCTCGAGATTCAAAATTATCGAAGAAGAAAAGAGCGGCACGCTTTCCGATTCTGGTGCGAGCACCCAAAGTGCCAAGATTGAACAGAAAGGACGGTTTACCATTTCCGACGACCTGCCGGCGCAACCGTCGACAACTCTCTCGCAACAAGAACAACAACAACAACAGCAACAACAACAACCTCAAAAGAAAGTTACGAAAAAAGGTCGATTCATCGTCGAAGAAGAAGAAGGCAGCGTCAAAACTGCTCCATCGCAAAGAGGCAATGAAATCGAGCAGATGTGCGAGAAAATGGTCCTCCTCTCGCGGGCGCAAGAGGAAACCATTCGTTCTCTCCGCGAGGAGAACGAGAGTTTACGAAGGAAGGTGGTGGAGTTAGGCGGGTCGTAGAAAGCTGTAGAAAAGAGAAAAGGAAAGATACGAGAAAAAGAGAGTAAGAAAGAAAGAGAGAGAGAGAGAGAAACGCGGCGATTTTTGCGTTTTTATTGTACACTATATTTGCAACACGCGTGTTTCGGTAGTGGTATCTATACCTTTAGAGGTGGTGGCTTTTGTTCTCCACAACTTCTCCGCATCATCATCATGCGTCTCCTTTCGCTCTCCCTTTTGTCGTCCGGCGCTCTTCACCGTCCTCAGCGGCGGCCTCTTTTCGTAAACGCGGTGTCGTCTCCCAAACGCGACGCGACGCCCGTGGAAAACGACGCGTCTTTGACCGATGGCATAGATGTCGCTCACAAACCTTTAAGCGGCGCTTTATCCAATCCGTCGACGGCCGACGACAAAACCGGGTTCGATTCGACGGCGTTTTCTGCGTTCGAAAAGCGATTCTCCGGTCGATTCGGCGCGGTGGCGAGAGAATACGCGCTCAGAGAAAAAGACGACGAAAAGACGTGGTGGTGGGAAGGCTTGGAAATCCCGTCGAGATACGTTCACGGCGTTGGAGTGGTACCGAAATCGAGCATGCCGTTTGCAGATGCGCTGTACGAGGCGAACGCGCGCTCGACGAGCAGATTCGAGACGACATCGAGCAGCAGCGATTTTGGGAAAGATGGGAGCATCATCGCGTGTAAATACTGCGAGATTGAAACGAAAAGATCGTATCCGGAAGTTGGAGAGCAAGAGTCGATGGGCTCCTGTGGAGGTTCCGAATGGAACGAACGAACGCGATACGCGGAGGATCGAAAGTATTTCTTATTGCGAGGCGAAGGCGGCGAAGAGGCGAGGACGGTGGACGAGAGCGGGAGTTTTACGGCTGGACCGAAGACGTTGAGTAGGAATAGCAGTAACACGAGTAACAGTAGTGTTACTACTACTAGTAGTAGTAGTGGTGAAGAAGAAGAGGATTTTGCGATGACGTGGTTCCCGACGCACGAAACCGAAAGTTCGGTGAGATTCGGGTTACAGTGGGAAGACGGAAAGCGCGTTCGGGTGGATTATCACGTGAAGAAGAAGACGGGTAGACTTGGATGCGTTTTGTGGAGCGAAAGGAAAGGAGGGTGCGCGCCGCGCAGCGGAGAAGAAGGAGTAAGAGTCGAACAACAACGCCATAAAAAAGAATGGTCAAACGCGAATACTAGGTGGTCAATTCTCCGCGAGCGCGCGTTCGTTTTGGAAGAAGACACCAACACAAGCAACACCAAATTCGCTAACGTTCCACCAAACTCTTCCTCTCTCGCGGCCATTTCGAGTGAGTCGCTCCTCCTTTTCGAGCAATCCAACATCGCGCTTCGGTGCGGCGAAGATTTCATCTACGTGAGCGACGGCGGCGGCGTTTCTCCCCTCAAAAAAGTCGCAAACGATAACGAAGAAAACGCCGCGACATGCTTCGCCGCCGGCATCGAGATAGGCGGCAAAATGCTCCTTTGGACTCGCGTGTACGATGGCACAGGCGCGTTCAAATTCGCGCACTTTGCCGAACTTGTAGCATAGCACTCTCCACTCTACGTCCTACGTATCTCTCAACATTTCGTAACTCCAGCCTTCCGCACCCCTTCTGACTTGCACCAGTACCGTCGTCGCGTACAGCCCGGGGAGAAAGCTCAAGACCCCGATCACAAACGTCGCCGCTTTCGTCCCTCGCGTCTCGTCTTTCTCGCGCAGTTCGATCGCGCCGAATTGGACGAGAAAGAAAACCGTTAGGGAAATCGTCCCGACGAGAAGCAACGTCGGACCGAGAAGTTTTTGTTTCGTCGTCAACCTTCCTCCTCCTCCAACTCCTCCTCCTTCGCGGCCTCGCGTCGTCATTTGCTCCGCGAACGACCGAAACGAGGACGGGTCCGTGGTGGCGCGGAAACGCTCCCGCGTCGCGTCGTCGTCGCGGGGGACGACGCGATGCCGCGAATGCATTTTAATTGTGCGGAGGAGGACCCTCACAATTTTCCCTCCAATGGTTTTCCCTCCATACAATTAATTAATTAAACTCTCTCTCTCTCTCTCTCTCTCTCGAGCGTTGTAAAGCGGCGATGGTGGTGGTGTTCGCGGCCCCTTTTGCGTCGGAGACTTTTATATTATTACGATCGGTGGTGGTGGTGGTGGTGGTGGTGTTCGATCGCGTTTTCGAACGACACGTGTGCAACAACAACGCGCTTCGTTCGTGTGTTGTTGTTTGCTTAAAGTGTTTTTTGAGCACTTTAATGAGAGAGGACACTCATTATTAGGGTTTGTTTTGTGCATTGTCCGGAGTCTTTTTACGTGAACGACACGTGTGCAACAACAACGCGCTTCGTTCGTGTGTTGTTTGCTTAAAGTGTTTTTTGAGCACTTTAATAAGAGAGTCAATCATTATTAGGGTTTGTTTTGTTCATTGTCCGGAGTCTTTTTATTACTTAAGTGCTAAAAATACACGCAAAAAAAAAGGAGCACTCGAACAGGTTTACCTACTCCTTCACAGCTGTGACTTTCGGGAGGGCCACACGTTCCAGCACAAGCCTCCTGTTTCCGACGATGCTGTCCCTGCCGAACATGCCGGGAATGACGACGACGACGACGACGACGACGGGCTGCTCGAACGGCGGCGGCGCGAAACAACAGGTGCGACGACGACGCCTTGTTTTTCTATTATAGTGCCCACATTTTTTGTGTATCTTTTTGTGTTGAGAGAGGGTATGGAGGCGTTTGACCGCTGACTTTTAATCGATGCAAAATTCTTTTACGATGACGACAACAACAGGTGCAACCGAGAACGATGAAACGATCGCAGACGCTTCGATTCGTCAACGGGTACGCGATTTTAACCGACGACGCGACGTCGTCGCGAGCGTCGTCGTCGTCGATGGTGGAGGATTTTTTAGAGGAGGACGAGGAGAAAGAAGACGTCAGAGATATCTCGGCAGAAAAAGAGAAGGAGACGTTCGTCCCGGCGTACGTGGCTTTAGACCGAATCGTGCTTCGATTTTACGCAAAATTCACGGAACGCGTGCAAGATAGCGCCACGGAGACGTCTCGGGAACGGAAAGTCGTTTTTAGAGTGTACGCGGAGGATCTCACGATTGACGCGACGGAGCCGAAACAGGAAAATTCCGGGTTGCAGCAAGGGTTGTACTTGAAGAGGACAAAGTGCGAGGAGGTGTTCAAAGACAGTTTAAAGAAGAAGAAGAAGAAGATGACGACGAAAACGACGTGTTGCGATACAAAGAAAGACGAAGAAGTGAAAAAAAGAGTTCTAGAGTCGTTAAAAGTCGGGAATACGATTACCGTTTGCGGACGCGCATTCTTCATCTACGCGTGCGACGGATTTACCCGACAGTTTTACGAAGAAGGCGAAGGCATGATCATGCCGCCGAACGAGACGAACGAGCTCGAGAATACTACCACCGCTCCAAAAGATTTGGAGACGGCGACGGCAAATAACAACGACTTGCTCGCCTTTAAACGCGCGAAAGGACCACCGAACGCGAGATTGGATGATATAGCTCGATTCACCGAAGCGAAGCTCGGTCGGCCGAGCTCGGCTTTGGGTCCGGACACGAGGAAGAAGTTTCTCGAACACGACGGAGAGGTTTTACGGTTTTACGCCACGTGGAAAGGACACGAAGCCGAAGACAAAGAAAGAGAGGCAACGGCGAAGCGTTTCTTTTGCGTGCACTATTTTCTTGCGGACGATTCGGTGGAAGTTATCGAGAAAGGCGGACGCGCGCTCTTGAGGCGAGGTAAACTTCCGAAAATATCAGATACTAAAATAGAAGAAGAAACAGCAGCAGAGGAAGAAACATCAACAACAGCGAACACATCGCAGTCCAAACCGTTAGACTTTTCTGTGTGTTCCATTGGGAGTAGCGAACGAATCCCTTATCTCGTTGCGAATGAGATTGTCGTCGGTCAAACCGTCAACGTCTATGGTCGCAACATGTTTATTTACGGGTGCGATCGCTCCACGGAAACGTGGTATTTGAAAACGCATGGAGAAAACGCAGTCTCAAACATCGACATTTCGGAACCCAAAGTGCCTATACAAGAAAAACAAGTGCCTCGACACGAAGGATTGGCTATCGGGAGCGAAGAAGATACGTTGCAAAACTGTTTGGCGTTGAATCCAAAGCCACCGAAGAAGGATTATCGCAAGGCGTTTGAGAAGGGCGGGTGCGTGTTGAGATTTGAAGCGAGAATTATTCGAGACGGCGACGATGTTGGTGGTGACTATAACACCTGCATGCCGTCTTCTTCTTCGCCATCAATTATCGTCCCAAGTGGTGGAGACGGGACCACCGATACCTCCGCGAACGATTTTCAGCGTAACTTTGTGCTCTCGTTCTTCCTCGAGGACGACACGGCGTCGGTCTTTGAACCTCCTGCCAAGAATGGCGGAAACGGTGGGAAATTCCTCGAAAGAGGCAAGATTTACAATAGTGCGACCGAAAAAGCGTACACTATTAAAGATATGTTCGTAGGAAACGTTCTCAAGTTGCACAAGCGGTGCTTCAAGTTGATCGCCGCGGACGCGTTTACGTTGAAAACGCTCGCCGAGGCACACTAATAACCCATACGAATCTATACTACTACGTACTATGTGTGAACTAAATAAATATTATTATTGAACTGTATCTAATGGCGACCCTCCGCCAAACATTCTGGAGAAATCCGTCACGCATCCGGATCGCTCGTCGTGGTGCCCTTGCCCGCTCGAAATGCCATCGACAAACAAGGAGTCTATTTTACCGGCGACATAATGCATCCATCCGGAAGATATCGCCACGGCGGCTTTGTATCCTTTCTTTCTCTTCATCTCTCTCTTATTCTTCTCGCTGACCACGCTCGAAACTAACATTTGCATCGCGATATCCTCGCAATTCTTTCTAGCATCGATGTATTCTCTAACTCCATCTGGTAAATATTCCGAACTGTACAACTCTAAATATTTCGCATGCGAAAACGCCGCCTTTGTCAACGCGATCGAATATCTCTTTTTACTCGTAAAAAATAATTCAAAGTCGTTCCACGCGTATCGCATTTTGCACGTTCCATCTGTCCCTTCGTTCCTACTCTCCAGCTTATGCATGCGTCCAAAATATCCAACTAAACCTTCCTTATTACTTTGCCATTTTCTGAACCCTTTTTCCAACTTCCCGCACGGAATCCGAACGTCGTCGTCCACGTGAAACACAGCTTCCGTTTTCAGCGCGTCAATCTTTTGAAACCGATTTTGAATAGAGGTTGAACCTACGTGTTTATCGTACATCACAAACTCTGGTCTGTCCAACGCATACGCCGTTTCGTCGTCGCCTTCGATTATAGACGGCACTGGAACTTGCTCCGACCACACCACGCGAATCTCTTTTATCGACGCTTTGCCGGAATCTTTGCATCCGACGTAGTGTCGCAACGAGCGCTGGAGTAAATCTCTCCTTTTAAACGTGTTCAAAACGATCGTAAATTCTTCTTTCTTCTTTCCAGAAATAGTTGTCGATGCGTCCTCGCGCGCCGTACCAACGCGTGCTCGAATGTTTCTTTCGATCTTCTCGCTCGCCTCGAACGCTTCTCTCGCGTCCCAATCGTTGTGAGTACGTGTCTTTTTGCACACGGCATTCAAATCTCTCTCACGCGTACGACCGACGAAAACGACGTCGATGTCGCTCAGCAAAGCGCCCAAAACGATCGCAAGCACGACACATGCCACCACCAGGTTTCGTCGGATGCCCTTCTCTTGGAACAGAGCGTGGAGACGTTTACGAAACAGCATCGCGCGATGATGATTATTATGATGCATTTTATCTTTGCTTTGTTGGTTGAAACGATGTTGCATTGTTCTCCTCCACGTGCTCCTCGCGACGACGCCAAAGACCATCCGCTCGCTCGAGCGCCTCTCTCCTCCTCTCCTCTCCTCTCCTCTCCCAGAGACGGTGCGAGCCAATCTCTCTGTCTCGCTCTTTACGTACTCAAACGATTTCGTGTTGTATAAATGTGGCGAGTAAAAAATGCGTCAAAACGTTTAAAAGAGAAAAAAAAGTGTGTTACACGAATGCGCGCGGGGTTCAATTACAACATCTGGCTCGTGTTATTATTCGTCGCATCGTCTCTCGGGATGGTAGAGTTACCATCGTTCTCATCCTCATCATTTATGTCGTCGTCTAGCCCTGCTCTCAAATAAGAAATTGCAGCCGCGGTCACGAGCAGCGCGAAGCTTCCGGCGAGTTTGGCGTTGCCGGACGACGTCGATTTGTTGTTGACTTGGACTACGGCTACTTTATTATTATTCGACGACGACGACGACGACGACGACGACGTCGACATCGACGAATTCAACAATCTTTGTTCGTAATACGCGTTCACCGTGCTCTCGAACTTTTGGTCAAACTTTGAATTTTCGTACGCCGGTTGTTCCGCCATGCGATCAGAGTTCGGAATGTTCAAAATTTGACCAATTTTAATCGCCACAAAGTGCGGATTGTCATCCGTCGGCACTAAGTTGTTCACGCGGCATACGTCGACGACGGAAACGTCGTATTTGCGAGCGATTTTGAGTAGCGATTCGCCTTTACGCACGCGGTGCATTTTTTCGGGCGGATCGATTAAATCCGTCACGATGGCTTTGCCCGACGCCGCGGCGAGAGAGGCGTTGCTTTGCACGTCTCGAATGAGACTTTCGACCGTTTTCGAGGTACCTTCGATCGATTTTTTCGCGTTTTGAGCAATTAAATCGACGTCAATGTTTTCGTTGAACTCTTTCATAGCGGAACCCGTGAGGTTGGCAGATTCTTTGGAAAGCGTCTTAATCGTCGAAGGCAAGTCTTCGGTGACTATTTTTTTCGATTCTCGGGCAATGTTTTGCGTCGTGCCTTCGAAGTTCTCGCGCAGATGCAAGTCAGCGATCTTCTTCGCCACTGATTTCTGCACAGTTTCGATGTTGCCCTTGACATCTTCCACGCTCGTTGTAGCGGTGTCGACGAAATCGGACGCGACTGATTTCGAGCGCTCGAAAATATTTGTTGTCGTTGGCGTTTCGCTGGTTGTCGTCTTCTTTTTATTCTTGTTCTCGCTATCTCTGCTGCTGCTACTACTCGTCCTAGTACTATTCTTCTTCTTCTCCTGTTTCGTGTTTTTATTCTTCCCACCATCTCGTACCACGTCCTTCTTTACCGTCATCGCCATCACTCGATCTTTTGCGCTCGCGAACGCCGCCTCCGCCTCTTTCTTACTCGCATCGATCGCAGAATTTAACTTATTTGCGTTTTCTTTCAATTCCAAACGCAATTCTTTCGTCATCTTCTCCGCCTTCTTCTTCAAACTCCTCTCCTCTCTTTTAGTATTCTCTTCCGATGTATTCTTCTTCTTCTTTTTGTGTTCGTCTTCTCGCTTTTGTTGCTGTTTGCGCGCGTCTGTCGTAGCGCCAGAAGATGAAGAAGACGACGTCGTCGTCGTCGTCGTCATCTTCGTCCCTTCCTTCACCTTCTCAACAACCTCCTTCCATTTCTCCTCCATTTTCTTCCTCTCTCGCTCGAGACGAACGCGTCTCCTGTCGTTCTTTTCATCCGAAAATGTCTCGTTCTTCTTCGATCGAGCGTCGTCGTCGTTCGCCGCCGAGGATGTACCGGACGATGGGGATCCATTCTTACGTTTCAAATTCGCCCTCAGTTTCCTCGCGTTCTCTTTCGCCTCGTCCGAGAGTCTTTTCGCCGACCGTTTCATCGGATCCACGAGTTTTTCCCCGACAAAGGTTCTTTTCGAAAACGTGCTCAAAATCGAAGACCATGTAGACGAATAATAATAATCTTTCTCGCTGCTGTTTCTCGTCCTCCGATGATGATGATCCATCATTCTCTCGTCGCGGCACTTCTTCGACGCCTCCTCCGTCCCGCGCGGGAAGAAGAAAAACGCGTCTCGCACCCTTCGCTCGACCTCTTTGCCCTTCCTCTTTGCCTCTCTTTGCGCGCGCAAGATTGCTCTTTTGTACGCGAACACGAGTCGATGATGATGATGATGATGATGATGATGCGTTTTGGATCGCTCGCCGAAACGACGCGTTTCATCGACGCGGGTCGCCTTGGTCTTGGGCCTGGTCGTCCCGCGACGCGCGCGAGGATCGCGCTCATCATCGCCTTTTGACATCGAGGACGCGACGAGACGCAAAAGTTGAATCTCTATTTGGACGCCTCTTCCTAAGTGGTGGCGCTCTTTTGCGGTGCGCAAATTTTGCTTCTCCTCTTCTTTGAAAATGTGTTTAGGGTTTGTTATGTGTCAAAATAGAGAGTGTAAGAAAAACAAAGGAACACCACACAAGAAAGAAAGACTATTTTTTGTTGGCGAAGGCGCGCATAATAAAGTCGTAGTAATAAATGAATTCCAACAACACGCATCGATCGAGTCTTCTTCGTTCCCTGCGTCGACGCTACGCGTACTGAGGAGGACTTTGACGCCACCGAGTACTTACTTTTTCTTCAACTCCAATTTGGACAGATCTCCGTCGACGACGAGGTCTTCGCCGGACGCGAGGAGATAGGCGGTTTCTTTTTTCTTGATCTCGAATCCGCACAGGCGAGTGATTTCCTCCTTGGAGTTGGATTTCGGTTGCCACTCCCAGGATTTGTTCTTTACGGAGAGGTTTTTGAGGAGGATTTTAGATCCGTTTTCCGCTTTGATGGATAAGGCGCCGTCCAACTGGACGTTTTCGAACGACACGTCGCCTTCGACGATTAAGACGGATCGAGCGGTGACGCTTAGGCCGTTGATTTTGCTCTTGACGCGCTCGAAGGAACATCCGAAAGACGGAGACAAGACGACTTTACTACCAATTGGAAACGACATGCCGTTGAACTTTTGCTTCGGATCGATTTTTGGTTCAGGGATATCGGCTCCAGATAACCTTAAGATTTTGCTCGCGCAATTGTAAAACTCGAATTCGCCGCTCGTCGCCGTGTGCGTCGGTTGGGCGTCGTCGAACTTCTTCTTACCGTCTTCCGGACTGTTCTTTATCGGCGAGTACCCGACCCAGTTATCAAAAACGGTAAATCCGACCGAGGCTTTGGTCCCAGTCAACGATTTCGGGTAATCTTGCATCATGCATTCCAACCTGGTTGGCGATTTGAACGTCGTCTTGGAACTGTCTTTATATTTCGGATTGACGAATTCGTCAATCGCGCCGCCGGTTTTCGATAATTGCTTCTCGTACGGTTCCAACTTGACGATTAATTGATTGATGTTCCCTGGGTACGGAGAAAAACCAGTCGACGGGTCGTTTACGTCCCCAGATCCATCGTTCGAACTCGCACGTAACAACGGATCCAACTGGTTGTACTCGACGTTAATCGTCATCTTCCTACCGTCCGTATGCGTCAACTGAGCGATGCCGCCGACCGCCTCTTTCGCTTTACGCGGCACACACAAGGAGTTAAAATCGAAGTCTCTCGAATAAGACACTCCTAACGCTCCTGGAATGACTCTAAAAACCAACGAGTTTGTGTCCTGGAAAAATGTCACCCATTTCACGCCCATACTCTTCCATCGTTTCAACAAACCCGATTGGTGCAACAACGCGTGCACGTCGCCGTGGCCGTGCGGTTTCGTTTGTAAGACATATTTGTCGTCATCTTTCGTGGCCAAGTGCGCGTCGTTATCGACTAAGCACGGTACTTTTTCTTGTTTCATTAACGTGATTTGCGTTTTTTTGGCACCGAAATAGTTGTTCGATTCCAACAAGTCCACGGTCATGTCGTGCGTATCTTCGGACGTCATGATTGCCAACGGAATATCAATTTTTACGCCAGATTTTCTCACCACTTCCTTCGTTTCTTGAATCGCCAAAATCGACTTCACGTACAACCCCAGGTACGTTTCCATCGTCGCGCGTTCGACCGGCAGTCTGACTTTGATCCCTTTATACCCCAACCGTTCGCCGAGACCTCCGGCGACTAATACGAACGCCGTCTTCTTCGCCTGTTTCAAGCCGACTCTTTCCAACGCCGCGTGCTTCTCCGATCCGTACTCCACGTGTTCTCCTTTCGGCACGGACGGTTGCCACCCGTCGAACGGGTTCTTCCCTTCTTTCGACGCTTTCAGCAACTTTTTCGCGTTCGACACGTACTTCGCCAAGCCTCCGTTCGGGTAGTTTGCGTTCAGCGTTTCCATCTGCACCATTTGTGCTCGTTTCTTCTCTCGGTCCTCTTCGGCTTTTCTCGGCCAGTGGTCGAACAACTGCGATTGGTCGCACTCGGGCGAACACATTTCCGTCGCCAAAGCGATTTGAGACGCCGTCAAGATCGACGCGTTCGCGCGGACCTTTTCCATGATTATTATTATACGTACGTAGTATATCAAAGCGATTGGATTAATGTATATCTAAAAACTCTTCTTCGGTCACTCAAGAGGAAGAAGACTCTATCTTCGTATCCAAATGGGGAAACGCCAAACACCACCGGAATATCTTAACCCCTCGGTGGTCTTCTTCTTCTTCTTCTTCTTCTTCTTCTGTGCTCTCTCTTATGTTTTTGTCGCGCACGACTCGCACACCGGTCGAGGTCCAACTCTTTAGAGAGATTTAGAGAGAGAGAGACAATCAATCAGTTTTGCGCCTTTTTTGTGTCCGGGGACTCGAGTAAAAGGTCGGTCCTTTCAAAGAGAGAAAATCAAAGTACTCTATTTTTAGGGTTTCATATAATATATATTTAGGGTTTAGTAAAAATGTTTGGGGTTTCCTGTCTCTCGCAAAAACCCATGAAAAGAAGAAGAAGAAGAAGAAGAAGACAAAGAGGCTTTGCGTTTTGTTACGCGCACTCCATAATAATAAGCTTAGAAAAACGTGTTGGTGCTCTTCTATTCGTAAAACGCTTTAGTATAATAGTGTTGTTGTTATTATTACAGAGGGAAAAGAATCGAGAGAGAATTTTCTATTGTGGATTTTTGAAATATTCCGGATCTTCTTCTTTTGGATTTTGAAATCGCAAAAATCCCACATATCGAGAACAACACGCTCTTTGGGACAAGAGATCGTCTTCCACGCGCAAGGTTCGACAGAAACCAACAACGCACTTTTAAAAGAACACGACGACGAAAGCAGAGTTGTTGTTGCGACGACGACGTTCTCCAATTATTATTTTCGCCAAAATGAGCACCACCACCACCACTGTCGAAAATGATGCACCGCCACAACAACAACCGGATTCGAAGCGACAGAAAACAACTGTAGTAACAACAACAGAAGAGAAGGAGGACGTGCATGACCTCATGCGCCCGTATTACGCGTCGCTGTTTCCCGCCAAAGCCCTTTTCGAGTGGCTGAATTA
>MDTG01112519.1_pt1 | contig 13155 bp, 12 predicted proteins | sample 811421 | NCBI WGS metagenome assembly MDTG01 (sample SAMN05326645, study PRJNA326480) | marine metagenome | isolation source: seawater | place: Pacific Ocean: South East | collected 2011
CCCCAACTTAAACCAGCTAATGGAAAGTATTTATCTAAAAAATCTCTTCCATATTTAATTACCATTTCTCCTCTTAATGGATCATATCTTTCAGAAACACTATCTTCAGATTGCTCAATTACATCAGTTCCATAAAGGCTATCATACAAACTCATCCATCTTGCATTGGCTGCGTTCAGAACATATCTTGCATTCATAACAGGCACCACTAATTGAGGACCTGCTACTCTTGCAATTTCCTCATCAACGTTCTCAGTTTCAATTTTAAAGTCAGGACCTTCTTTTTTTAAATAACCAATTTTAGATAAAAATTCTTTATATTCATTTAGATTAAATTCTTTACTTTTATTTTTAATATGCCAATCATCAATTTTTTTTTGTAAATCGTCTCTAATTTTAATTAATTCTTTATTTTTTGGAGATAGTTCGTGAACAACAGCATTAAAGCCTGACCAGAATTTTTCTGGAGAAATCTCCAAACCTTTTAGCAACTCTGTGTTTACAAAAGCATACAACTCCTCAGAAACTCTCAAATTATTTACATTTTGATAATTTTTTGACATAAATAATTTCTAAAACCCCTCTAAAACTAAGTCAATTAATATATAGAAGCATTGACATTTTGTTGTCATTTTCCATAGTTAATTTTAAAAAAATTATGAAAAATTATCTTAACTTTGAAACCGATATTAAAGATTTGGAAAATGAGCTTGAAAAATTGAAAGACCCTTATAATCAAGAGGGATTAAAAGAGGTAGATACTCAAAAAATATCAATTACCCAATCAGAAATAGATGAAAAATTAAAAAAAATTTATTCAAATCTAGATCCTTGGCAGACTACTATGGTTGCTAGACACGAGGATAGACCAAAATCAAAATTTTTTATTGATAATTTATTCGAAGATTTTATTCCATTATCTGGCGATAGGCATTACGGTGAGGATAAGTCTGTTATAACTGGCTTTGCAAAATTTAATAGTCAATCTGTTTTAGTTATTGGTCAAGAAAAAGGTGATGATCTTGATAGCAGGATAGAAAGAAACTTTGGGATGATGAGACCAGAGGGCTATAGAAAAACAATTAGGCTCATGCAATTAGCTGATAGATTTAAAATTCCAATAATTTCTTTTATTGATACTCCTGGAGCATACCCTGGAGTTGGAGCGGAGGAAAGAGGTCAAGCCGAAGCAATAGCAAAATCAATTGAATGTTGCATGAAATTAAAAGTTCCAACTTTAGCAGTTATCATTGGAGAAGGTGGATCAGGAGGAGCCATAGCTTTAGCCTCAGCCAATAAAGTTTTAATGTTAGAAAACGCAATATACTCAGTTATATCTCCAGAAGGCTGTGCAACTATTTTATGGCGGGATCCTAAACAAATGCTTAATGCCGCAAAGGCCATGAAACTTTCAGCAAAAGATTTATTTGAACTTCAAATAATTGATGAAATTATTAAAGAACCAATTGGTGGTGCTCACAGAGATAAGAATATAATTTTGAATAATATTCGAAATTCAATTTCTCAAAACTTAGAAAATTTTAGGACTATGTCAGAGGATGAAATTTTTGAGGATAGAAAAAATAAATTTTTAAGAATAGGTAGAAATAAAGGATTTATAGATAATCTAGAAGATTTAAGTACATCGAATAAACAGATTAGAGATTATAACCAATTTATAAAATCAAAAAAGTTTTTCATATTATCAGCAATTTGTATTACTTTAATTTTAGCAGGAATTATCTTTTTGCTATAAAGCACCACAACATCTTTTATATTTTTTACCTGATCCACAAAAACATGGTTCATTTCTACTCATTTTTTTTCCAATATACTTTGAATCAATTTTCTTTGAGATTACTTCATTTTTATTTTCTTTAGGTGTTGTCACAATTTTAAGATTCATTAATATTGTTATAAAATCTAATTTTAATTTATTTAATAAATTTTCAAAAAGATCAAATGCCTCTTTTTTATACTCGACCAAAGGATCTCTTTGGCCATAAGATCTTAAACCGATTACTTGTCTTAATTGCTCAAGGTATTGAATGTGAGATTTCCAATTCATATCTATAGTTTGTAGAAAAATTCTTTTTTCTAGCTCTTTAGATTGATCTTCCCCCAAATGTTTAATTCTCTCGTTTCTTGAATCTTTAAACTTAGAAATTATTTTTTCTTTGAATAATTTATTATCTAAATTGGTAAGTTTTTCAAAATCAGCTTCCTCAAAATTTTTACCCAAAATAGATCTAAGTTTTGAATTGAAATCATTATCTTTAATGTTTGATAATTTTAAATCTTTTAGTTTAATTAAATCATCAATTATTTCGTTTAAAAAATCCTCTGAATATTCAAAAATTTGACTACTATCCATAGCATTCTTTCTTTGTGAGAAAACAACATGTCTTTGATCATTAAGAACATTGTCAAATTTGATCAATGTTTTTCTGATATCAAAATTTCTTGCCTCAACTTTTTGTTGAGCTCTTTCTAGAGCTTTATTTATCCAGGGATGATCAATACTTTCCCCATCTTTAAGACCCAATTTTTGTAAAATATTATTCATTGACTCTGATCCAAAAATTCTCATGAGGTCATCCTCTAAACTTACATAAAAAATTGAACTACCTTCATCGCCCTGACGACCTGATCTTCCTCTTGCTTGATTGTCTACTCTTCGAGACTCCATTCTTTCTGTTCCAATCACAAAAAGTCCTCCAATAGACTTAATTTTATCTTTGTCTTTTTTAAGTTGATTATTCTCAACAGAGCCTTTTTTTCCTCCAAGTTGAATATCAACTCCTCTACCCGAAATACTTGTAGTAATTATTACTGACCCCTCTTTTCCTGCACTAGCAATAATATCTGCTTCGTTTTCGTGATTTTTCGCGTTTAAAACCACATGTTTAATATTTTCTTTTTTAAGTTTTTTTGAATAAATTTCCGATTTATTTACACTAGAAGTGAAGATCAATAATGGCTGACCAGTTTTATGGCATTCTTTAATTTTTTTTATTATCGCATCATTTTTTTCTACTTCGGTTCTAAAAATCTGATCATTTAAATCATTTCTAATCATTTTATTATTTGTTGGTATGACAATTACAGGAAGATTATAGATTTCAAAAAATTCTTCAGACTCTGTTGCTGCGGTCCCTGTACAGCCGCAAATTTTTTTGTAAAGTTTGAAATAATTTTGATAGGTTATCGATGCTAAAGTTTGGTTTTCAGCTTGAATTTCAATTTTTTCTTTAGCTTCTAGTGCTTGGTGTAATCCATCACCAAATCTTCTACCTTCAAGAATTCTACCAGTGAGTTCATCAATTATTTTTAAGTTATTATCCTGAATAATATAATCTTTACCTTTTTGAAATAAGTGGTTTGCTCTAAGCGCTTGATTTACATGATGAACTAAGCCTAGATTTTCAGGATCATAAAAGTTATCATTTTTTAATATTCCCGCATTAGAAAAAATTTTTTCAACATTATTTATTCCTTCATTAGTTAAGAGTATGTTTCTATCCTTTTCATCAATTTCAAAATCATCTTTATTTAAGTTTTTAATTAACTTATCTATTGCTAAATACTGATTAGTTTTATCCTCAGCAGCACCTGAAATTACCAGAGGCGTCCGTGCTTCATCAATAAGACATGAGTCAATTTCATCTACAATTGAAAAAAAATGTTCTCTTTGGACTATCTCGTCTCTTGAGTATTTCATGTTGTCTCTTAAATAATCAAATCCTAATTCGCTATTTGTTGCATAAGTTACATCACAATTATAATTTTTTTTTCTTTCAATATCGTTTTGATCATTATTAATAAAACCTGATGTTAGACCTAAAAAATTATATATTTCACCCATTTCTAGCGAATCTCTTTTTGCCAAATAATCATTTACTGTTACAATGTGCACACCCTTTTCTAGTAATGCATTTAAATAAGCTGCTAAAGTAATTGTTAAAGTTTTACCCTCTCCAGTTCTCATTTCGGCAATTTTTGACTCATGTAAAACAATTCCACCTACTAATTGAACGTCATAGTGACGTTCATTTCTGATTCTTCTTGAAGCCTCTCTAACTAGCGCAAAGGCCTCGGGTAGAATATTATCTAGAGATTTACCAAGTTTAATTTTCTCCTTAAATTCTAATGTCTTTTTAGGAAAATCAACATCTTTCAAGTTTTTAACGGCTTCTTCTAAATGATTAATTTCCTCAACAATTTTACCTATTCTATCAAGTTCCCTTTGATTACTTGATTTGACAAATTTTGATATGAAAGAAAGAGGATTCAGCATTAGTTTTTGATATATTGTTTAATTATAACCTTTAATATAATTATTAAATAATTATTTTAAACTGTATGGGTATTAATTTAACAAATTTTTTATCATCTAAATCGAAAAACAAGAGAATGATGGAATTTCAAGATTTAGATCATATTGATGGAGTATCAATTTCAACAATTTCTGCTGATTTGTACGAAAATACAAGAGATGATTTAGTAATGTTTTATTTTAGAGATAGTGCGAATTATGCATCAGTTTATACTCAATCAAAAATTTTGTCAGAAAATATAAAGTGGAATTTAAAAAACAAAGTTAAAAAAATTTTTTCCCTAATCGTGAATACAAGAAATGCAAATTGTTTTACAGGGAAACAGGGCTATAAAAGTTTAGAAAAAATAGCCGAAATAACATCCACTTGTCTAACTGAAAAACAAAAAGAAGATGAAGAAAATCCAAAAAAGATTAAACCAAAGGAAATAATATTTGGATGCACAGGAACTATTGGAGAAATATTTCCAGAACAAAAAATTATTAATAAAATTCCAGAGTTAGTTGATAAAATCAAATATACTCAAAACAAATATATTTGGATGAAAGCAGCTTTAGGCATAATGACAACTGACACACAACCAAAGATGGCAATGGAAGAATGTTTAATTGGTAATACAAGAGTAAAAATTTTTGGGATTGCCAAAGGTTCAGGAATGATACAACCAAACATGGCTACCACATTAGGCTATATATTTACGGACGCAGACTTATCAAATGATATTTTAAAAAAAATTCTCAAAAAAAATATTGCAACTACTTTTAACGCTATTAGTGTTGATAGCGACACAAGTACTAATGATATGGTTTCTATTTTTTCTACTGGAAAAAAAAAAACATCCCAACATTTATAATATCAATGATGAAAAGTTCGGAGAATTTGATGCTTCATTAAATAAAGTTTTACTTAATTTAGCTAAAAGAGTTGTAAGTGATGGTGAAGGTGCATCAAAATTTATAACTATTAATGTTCAAAATTGCAAAAGTGAAGATGAAGCAAAAAAAATTGCTTTTTCAATTGCTAATTCACCTTTAGTGAAAACAGCTATTGCTGGCGAAGATCCTAATTGGGGAAGAATTATTATGGCAATAGGAAAAGCAGGAGTTTCATTTAACATTGATGATCTCTCTATTAGTCTAGGAAATTTAAATATTGTTAGTAATGGAAAATTAAGTGTTAATTATAATGAAGATGAAACTTCAGATTATATGAAACACAGTAATATTGATATTAATGTAAATTTATCTAAAGGATCAAAAAATTTTACGGCGTACACCATGGATTTAACAAAAAAATATATTGAAATTAACGCTGATTATAGGAGTTAATACTTTATTGAAATTTATTAAAATATTATTACATATTTCTTATGATTAAGTATCAACTTGTATGTAAAAACTGTGATATTTCCTTTGATAGCTGGTTTGCATCATCCCAGGAATTTGAAAAACTTAAAAAAAGAAAATTTTTAAGTTGTCCTGCTTGTAATGCAAATAATATTGAAAAATCGTTGATGGCACCAAAATTAATTAATAAGTCAAAAAATGAGCTATTGGAACATAAGAAATTAAATTACCATAAGATAAGTAAAAAAATTAAAGAATATCAAAAATTTATAAAGAACAATTTCGATTATGTTGGAGAAAATTTTGCATATGAGGCTAGATCTATTCACTATAATAAAAAAAAAAAGGAAAGAGGTATTTTTGGAACTGCTTCAAGTGAAGAATTAAAAGAACTTAAAGAAGAAGGGATAGAAACAGAAATGGTACCTTGGGTTGAGGATAAAAATTAATCTTTGATAAATTTACAAATATAGTTAATTGACTGATCTGAACTTAAACTCCATTCATCTTTTAACAAATTAAATTTCATACCATCTTGTGAAACCAATCTAAGGTTATATTTTTTTAAGATATTTACTAAATCATTAGGTTTCACAAATTTTTCCCACTCATGCGTTCCTATTGGAAGCCAACGCAAAACATATTCAGCACCCAAAATTGCAAACAAATAGGATTTTAAAGTTTTATTTAAGGTTGCTACAAACATTATTCCGCCTCTTTTTAAAAGTTTTGTGCATGATTTTAAAAAAAAATCAACGTCTTCGACATGTTCTATAATTTCCATATTAAGTATCACATCAAATTTATCATTCGTTTTTAAAGATTCAGGCGAAGCACAAAAGTATTTGATATTTAAGTTATTTTTCTTTGCGTGTAGTTTTGCTACATTTATATTTTTTTCTGAGGCATCAATACCCAGCACATTTGCACCTAATCTACTCATAGGTTCTGACAATAGACCACCTCCACACCCGATATCTAAAATTCTAATGTTTTCCAATGGTTTTCTTTTATTTTTAAGTTTTAGGCTACTTAAAATGTTATCTTTAATATATGAAATTCTGATAGGGTTAAATTTATGCAGAGGTTTAAATTTACCCTCTGGATTCCACCATTCCTCAGCAATTTCAGAAAATTTTTCTATTTCTTTTTTATTAATTGTGCTAGTTTTCATAAGTAAGTTGACTTTATATTCAACATGAATTTTATCAATATATTTTAATTAAAATAATATTATCATGAGAATCGTAGTATTAAAATTTGGTGGAACTTCGGTCGGCACAATAAAAAAAATAAAAAAAGTGGCTGAAATAATTGCTGAATTTAAAAAAAAAAAATACAAAGTAATTGTGATCTCATCTGCTATGAGCGGTGTGACAAATGAGTTAATAAAAAAATCAAAGGAGATTAGTGAAAATTTCCCAAATGAGGAGTATGATGTATTGGTCTCCTCAGGTGAACAAGTAGCTTGCTCATTAATTGCAGGTAGATTGACACATAAAGGTTTTGATTCGAGATCATGGTTAGCATGGCAAATTCCAATTTTTACGACTGGTCTTCATAAAAATTCAAGAATTAGTTATATAAATAAAAAAAAGATATTTAGTTACCTAAAAAAGGGGGGAATCCCAATAATTACCGGATTTCAAGGTATTGATAGCAATGAGAGAATAACTACTATTGGCAGAGGTGGATCTGATGCAAGTGCAATTATGATTGCAAAATTTTTTAGTGCTGAAAAGTGTATAATTTATACTGATGTTGAGGGAGTTTACACTACTGATCCTAATAAATTAAAAAAAGCAAAAAAAATTAAAGTTATTTCTTATGAGGAAATGTTGGAAATGGCATCTTTGGGGGCAAAAGTAATGCAGCCTGTCTCAATTCAAGATGCTAGGCTTAATAGAATTAATATTGAAGTGAGATCGTCTTTTATTAAAAAAAGTGGAACTTTAATTACAAAAAAATCCAATATAATTAATAATAAGATTATAACAGGAATTTCATCAACAAATAATGACTCTAAAGTTACTTTAATAGGTGTAAGAGATAAACCGGGTGTAGCAGCCTCAATTTTTAAGCCATTATCTCAAAATCTTATAAATGTTGATATGGTAGTTCAAAACATTTCACCGAATGGGAAAGAAACAGATTTAACTTTTACAATTAAGACTGAGGATCTTTCAAAAACTAAAAAAATAATAAAAAATAATAGAGGCATTAAATTTCGAAAATTATTTTTTGAAAAAGGAGTTTCTAAAATATCTATTATTGGGGTAGGAATGGTCACTACACCTGGTGTTACTTTTAGAATGTTCCAAGCACTAGCAAATAAAAAAATAAATATTCAAGTAATTTCAACATCTGAGATTAAAATCTCAGTTTTGATCGATAAAAAAAATACTAAAAAAGCTTTGGAAGTTTTGCATAAAGAATTTAAGTTAAGTTGATAAAAATGAATATAAGACCATTTAGAGAAATAAATAGAAGAAAAACAAAAGTTATATCTGTTGGAAGTGTAAACATAGGTGGAGACAATCCAATATCCGTTCAATCTATGACAAACACATTAACAACTGATGTAAAAGGAACTATAAAACAGATTAATGATATTCAAATGGAGGGTGCTGACTTAGTTAGGGTGTCCTGTCCTGACGAAGCTTCAACAAAAGCTTTAAAAGAAATTATCAAGCATGTTGACGTTCCAATTATAGCAGATATTCATTTTCATTATAAACGAGCAATTGAGGCTGCAAAAAGTGGTGCAAGTTGTTTAAGAATAAATCCAGGAAATATAGGTGATAAAAATAAAATTAAAGAGGTTATAAAGTCAGCAAAAGACAATAACTGTGCCATAAGAGTTGGAGTTAATGCTGGCTCGTTAGAGAGAGACATTTTAGAAAAATATAAAGAACCATGTCCCGAGGCTTTAGTTGAAAGTGCGCTTAGAAATATTAAAATTTTGGAGGATGAGAATTTCTTTAATCTAAAAATTAGTGTAAAATCTTCAGACGTTTTTTTATCAATAGAGGCTTATCGACAACTTTCAAAAGCTACCGAATATCCTTTACATCTTGGAATAACAGAGGCAGGGAGTTTTTTGAGTGGAAGTATTAAATCATCAATTGGTCTTGGATCACTTTTGCTTGATGGGATAGGGGACACCATTAGAATTTCATTATCAGATGATCCAGTTGAGGAAGTAAAAGTTGGAAATGAGATACTTAAATCATTAAATTTAAGAAACAGGGGCGTCAAAATTATTTCATGCCCATCATGCGCAAGGCAAGGCTTTCAAGTAATAGATACTGTTAAAATTTTAGAGGAAAAACTTTCACATATTAAAACCCCAATCACTTTGTCAGTAATAGGCTGTGTTGTAAATGGACCAGGTGAGGCCGCAATGACAGACATCGGTATTACTGGTGGGAAAAAAGGTAATAACATGCTTTATTTATCAGGAGTTCAAACACAAAAAGTTTTGACAAGTGAAATGATAGATAGGGTAGTGAAAGAAGTAGAAAAAAAAGCTTCTGAGATTGAAAAAAAATAAAATGATACCTCAAAAGACTATTGAAGAGTTAATAATCAAGCATTCTGAATTAGAAAAGGACTTATCATCAGGAAAAATAGATAAGAAAATTTTTGCGGAAAAATCAAAAGAGTACTCTGATTTAAATGAAGTGATTAAAAATGCGCGCAAATATCTCTCGTTCGAAAAAGAAAAGCTTGAATTAGAAAAAATTTTAGAGGATCAAAATGTAGATAATGAGTTACAAAAAATGGCTGAGAAAGAATTAAGCGAAATCAAAATTAAACACGAAATAAATGAAAAAAAATTAAAATTATTTTTATTACCAAAAGATGAAGCAGACAAAAAAAATGCAATCATAGAGATAAGAGCAGGCACAGGTGGTTTAGAGGCTAGTTTATTTGCTGGTGATCTTTTTAAAATGTATGAAAAAGTAAGTAATAAAAAAAAATGGTTACTTGAATTAATTTCAATTTCTAGGAGTGATGCTGGAGGGTTAAAAGAAGTTATTGCGTCAATAAAAGGTACAAATATTTATTCGACTCTAAAATATGAGAGTGGTGTTCATAGGGTGCAAAGGGTGCCAGATACAGAGACCCAAGGAAGAGTCCATACATCAGCTGCAACTGTAGCAGTATTGCCCGAGGCAGAGGAGGTAGACTTAAAAATTAACGAGTCTGATTTAAGGATTGATGTTTTTAGAGCAGGTGGGCCGGGTGGCCAATCGGTAAATACTACAGATAGTGCAGTAAGGATCACTCATATTCCAACAGGCCTTTCTGTTTCACAGCAAGATGAAAAATCTCAACATAAAAATAAAGCGAAAGGGATGAAAATTTTAAGATCAAGACTTTATGAGTTAGAGCGCTCTAGAATTGATCAAGAAAGATCTAAGGATAGAAAAAGTAAAATTGGCACTGGGGATAGATCAGAAAGAATAAGAACATATAATTTTCCTCAAGGAAGAGTTACAGATCACAGAATTAATTTAACCCTCCATAAATTAGAGGAATTCCTTGAAGGAGAAGCATTTGATGAAATGATTGAATCTTTAACACTTCAGGCTCAGGAAGAAAGTTTAAGGGATATCTAAATTTATGAAAATTCAAAATTTAATAAACGAAGGAGGAAAAGAACTGAAAAAAAATAATATTTCCTCATACGTATTAGATAGTGAAATATTACTTTCAAAAATTATGAACAAAGATAGAAAATATTTAATTTTAAATCCAGGGAAAGAGGTTGAAAATGAAAAATTGATTATTTTTAAAAAATTTATTTATCAAAGATCACTTGGAAAACCAATTGCTTATATTTTAAAAAAAAAAGAATTTTGGAAAAATGAATTTATAGTCTCAAATGACGTTTTGATCCCAAGGCCTGATACTGAAGTAATGATAGAAGCTATTTTAAAAATATGTAATCATAAAAAAAAATTAAGAATTTTAGATATTGGAGTTGGATCTGGTTGCATAATTCTCTCAATACTTAAAGAGAAAAAAGATTTTTATGGCATAGGCATTGATGTTAGTAAAAAATGTGTTGATTTATCAAGAAAAAATACTTCTAAACTAAATTTAGATAATAGAGCAAAGATTTTTAAATCAGATATTGACAATTTTAATTATGGCAAATATGATTTGGTTGTATCAAATCCTCCTTATATAAATCGAGTAGATTTAAAGAAATTGGATAAAGATGTAAGAATGTTTGAGCCAAAATTAGCTCTAGACGGCGGATTAGATGGATTATACGAAATAAGAAAAGTAATAGAAAAATCATCTAAACTTTTAAAAAAAAACGGTAAATTAATTATTGAGATTGCATATGATCAAAGGAATAGAGTTTGTAAGATGTTAACTTTAAGAGGTTATTACATCAATAAAATATTAAAAGATTATGCACTTAAAGACAGATGTATTGTTTGTACAAAACTTTGAATTAAAAAATTAAATGGTAACTTTTAGAAATAATAACGGTAGAAGAAACAATTTCAGAAGAAATGACAGAAGTTTCAAAACTAACGGAGATAGGGGCAAATTTAGTTCAAATTTTTCAAATAATGAAAGTTTTCAGAGAAAAGCCCCAGGAAGAAATAACCATAATGCATCAAAATTAATTGAAAAATATAATAACTTAGCAAGAGAGGCCCTATCAACTGGAGATAAAATATTATCAGAAAATTATTTTCAGCATGCTGATCATTTTACTCGTATCTTAAACGAGCAAGAAATTAACAAGAAAGCAAAATTTGTAAAATCTAATGACGAAACATCAAAAGTTGATGAAAAAAAAATAGATAATTTTGCAAGTGAGGATGATGTTGACAAATCGACTAAAGTTCAGACAGATATAAGTTAATTAATTTATCCCCACAATTTTTTCAGATTTTAAAACGTCCAATTTTATTTTTTTTGTCTCAAAAAGCTTTCTTTCTTCACCTTTAAGAACTTTTCCTGAAGGAAGTTTTAATGTTTGTGAATTAACTTTTTTTCCATTTACTATCACCTCGTAATGCAAATGTGGTCCAGTTGATTTTCCTGTTGATCCTACGTAACCAATGGTTTGACCTTGTTTAACTCTTACTCCACTTTTAATACCGGATGCAAATTTTGACATATGTGCATAAACAGTTTGATATGTTGAGTTGTGTTTTATAACAATACAATTCCCTCCTCCACCACACCATCCAGCTTTTCTAATAACACCATTCCCTGATGCCATTATTGGTGTGCCCATTGGTGCCGCGAAGTCAGTTCCTCGGTGCATTTTATTAAATCCATCTATTGGGTGTTTTCGCATTCCAAAAGATGACGAGAGTCTTGCACCATTGATTGGTGTTTTCATCAATGCCTTTTGAACACTTTTACCATTTTTATCAAAATGTCCCTCACTACCTTTTTTATCAAAATAATATAAGGAGTTATTCTCTCCACTTAACTTTAAATTTGAAAAAAGAACGTTTCCACTCTCAATAATTTTATTATTGTCATCAACATAAACCTCATACATTATTTGAAAGCTATCCTTTTTTCTTATATCTCTTTGAAAGTCTACCTGGAAACCGTAAATTCTAGCAAATTCAATTATAATATTAGCAGGTATTTTTTCCTTAACAGCTGATCTATAAAGACTCTCTAAGATTATATTTTCAGAATAAATAATATTTTTTTTTAAATTGGTTATTAATATTTTTTCATTAAACTTATTTGTAGCTAGATCTCTTGTTAGATATATTTTTTCAGTATTTGAAATTTGAAAAATAAAATCTTTAATGGAACTCTTTTTTTGGTCAATCGTAAACTGTATTTTTTGGTTTGTTTTTAGCTTATTTATATTTATTTTAGTTGATAATATTTTTTTTATGTCTTCGATCTCAGATATTTCAACAGAATAATCTTTTAAAATATTAACAAAAGTCTCCCCCGATGAAACCCTATGACTAATTTTTTTAAATTTTGGTTCTAAATTTTCTAATAAGCTTAGAGTAGTTTTTTTAAAGTAAACATTATTTAGCAAGTCTTTATATTCACTAAGAATTTTATTTTTATTATAATTATAATAATTTGTTGATATTATTGTTATTATGACAAGCACACTGAGTGCAAAAATTTCTGTGTTTTTTTTTATTAGATTCTTTATTTTTATAAACATAATTTTTTTTATGATTGTAATTATTAATGCAGTGTTCTTAAAAAATCAAAAAAAGGCATATAAATAGGGACTTTTTGCCTATTTTTTTGATCTTAAACGCTTGATTTCCACAAATATTCGCCTATAAGCATCAAACTTTCTCAGTAAAATTAATATATTTAATGAATTAGTGAGGATTATTGGGCTCTTTAGCCTAATTAGCTATTTTAAAAGTAAATATTTAAGAAGAGAAGTGTGGACGGTTAAGGTTACCAAAAATTTGTCGTACACACTTCAACATTATATA